>Ga0208299_1000587_pt1 | contig 32817 bp, 38 predicted proteins | sample 15_taG_FD_184089 | JGI IMG/M metagenome (GOLD analysis project Ga0208299, IMG submission 184089) | Marine viral communities from the Subarctic Pacific Ocean - 15_ETSP_OMZ_AT15312 metaG (SPAdes) (version 2) | ecosystem: Environmental > Aquatic > Marine > Oceanic | place: Pacific Ocean | collected...
TGATGTTTAATAAGGGACATGGAAGAAATCACCTTATTAAATATTGCACGATCTAGTTAAAGGATTGAGAATGATGAGCAACCCAATGGTAACGGAAGCAGGAAAGTATGGGTAGACCTCTTTGGTAATAGAAGAGGCTTGACGAGCCTACCATACAGTATTATATCTGATCATGGAAATATGAGTCTATGTAAAAAGATTCAAAAATAAATGCTAAGATATAATACTACTCTTAATGCATTAAAGGTGCGCGTAGTAGGTGATTGAACTTCGTCAGATACGATTCACTTGCTAAAAACCCGACCTCTCGTAGTCCCTACAGGGGATGGTGGAGGCTGACGAAACGTCAACCGGTTTAACGGTCAAGGGAGGGCAATCAAGCCTCCCATTTTTTTATAAAAGAGGAAGCTGAAAATCTTGAATAGAGTAAGCGCAACAGTAATCTTTAAAAAAATGAACAAAGATCTGTATAATAGTACTGTGAAGTCCGGTAAATGCGAACTACGCAGCAGTGATCAAATGCATTTGAATAATCTAACATTCGATGCAGCAGTTGTAACCGACTATGCTGAGTATGTAGCTGGTGAAATGGATGATATTCTCTTTAAAGGGAAGGATGATTCAGAACTTGTGCAATTAATACAAATGCATGAGATAGCTTTAATGTCAATCGTTAAAATGAATTGATATGGGAACTATAATATTTTCAACCATTATGATGGTAGCACTACTAGGTATTGTCCATCGAGCTTTAGGTCATATTGGAGTTAAAAGACTTCAATATCCTTTGATGATATTAATCATGTCAGTACCTCTGCTAAGTATGTCTGTGTGTTTAAGTTCTCCAATGTATGCTAACATATTACGTACTGTAATAGGTGTAGTAATAATTCTTTGGATGATATATACATTCATAGCATCGCAGATAGAACCAGGTAGAGATCATCGTTCTAATCTTGAGCTTTCTCCAGAACAGGAGAAGAAGGTAAGAGCTCTTGCTGATGAAGTGATGCGACAATCAAAGGGGGACTTTGGTGATGAGGTTCCATCTTCAGCAGAAGGTGATGACCTTGATGCTAAGGATCTTGGTGAACGTAAACCTGGTAAGAAACCATCTGGTATTACACCTAAAGATATGATTCCTCTTCCTATAGGAACTGGTGTTCATACTCCAGAGGGTGATGGCGTCATAGATGTTTTTATTCCTACTCTCGAGATGGTACATAAAACAGAGGAGTATCGAGATGTAAGAGGTTATCGTGTTCGTATGGACGATAATAATATCAGATATTTCAGAATGTCTGACGTACAAGAATTGTTAAAGTAAAAGGTATAATGGTCACCTATAACGACCTATAATCTATTTCCGATAAAAACTATAATGGAAGATAGAGATATTGAAAGAAAACTCGGGCTATTGCTGATGTCCGGGGAGATGAGAAATCTAGTAAGATCAGCTATTAAAGATGAGATTAGTGATACCCGTATTGATTCTCGCATTCAAACATTCGTAGAGGGTGTAGAGAATAATATTAAAACTAATCTTGATGAAGCAGTCAAGTCTATTCAAGATAGGACAGCTATTAAACAGATAGTTCTTAAGGACGTGACGTATGATATAGATCCTACTAAAACGCATGAAAGAACTACTGAAGTATTAATGTATCTGCAGTTATTTAAGCAATCAATGATTGTAGGACCTACTGGTAGTGGTAAATCTACTCTTGCTGGGCAGGTTGCAGATATTATGGAGCTTAGATATGCTACATTCTCTTGTAATGAGGAGGCTAGTAAGACAGAGCTTATAGGTTTTAATGACCTTGCTGGCTATAACTATCCTACATTCCTTGATTTCTATGAGAATGGCGGTGTTATGCTCATTGATGAGTATGATGCTATGTCTCCTGGCATGGCTATCGTATTGAATGCTGCATTTGATCGTAGTGGTATGTTATCTGTTCCTACTCGTAAGGGTAATACTACAGCAAAGAAGCATGATGACTTCTACTGTATCCTTGCAGGTAATACTTGGGGTAATGCAAGTATGGATTACTCTGGTCGTGACATTCAGGATACTGCATTCTTAGACAGATTTAAGATGTGTAGAGTTCATATTGGCTATGATTATGAGTTGGAGAAGTCTTTGACTGATGCAGCATGGATGGATATGATGACTGCTGTTAGACAGCAGATCCAAGTTATGGGCATAAATGAAGTTATATCAACTCGTACTGTTGTCGACTGCTATACTCTGTTTCACAATGGTCTTAATACTTATAAGATCATGAAGACTCTTACAGCTCATTGGGAAACTAAGGAGCAAGAAGTATTCCTTAAAAATATAAAATCACCTTGTAAAACCTACGAAAATGGATTTAAAGAACAGGAGATTACGGTGTGAGGAAGAATGTACTGAATACATCAAGTTTAAATCTCTATTTGAGTTTATAGAGGCTGTTAATAAACAAGATGGCGTTCATGAGGATGTTGAAAATGTAGGAGATAATACGGACAGACTTCGTGTTATTGATGAATGTACTACAGGATCAGGTTCTGATTTTTGGAGATATGGTGAAGATGAGTTTTTTGATACTTACAATAGAAGATTGGAGGAGCTTGATCCTCGTCAGGATATTGTAGATAAGATAAAAGCATCATTTAAAGAAGCCATGAACTCTGACGGTCTACAGCATCTATTCAGTCGGATGATAGCTAAGCGTAAGAGACGTGAATTTCGAGATGACAGAGGTAGGTTTGATATTCCTAGAGCACTTAGCGGTAACGCTGATATGTTTGTATCAAGGAAGAAGAAAGCCTCCAATGGATTTAAGATAGGCGTCAAGCTTGGTCTCAATGCAGGTAACAGTGATAAGAGCTTTGTAAAGCTTATTACTAATCTTACAGTAGCTATCATGATGATAGAAGCTGCAGGTATACCTGTTGAGTTGTATATTCTGTTTGATGGCAAAGATGTTACACCAGATTATGATAGACAAGGCGTACTCATAACAGCAAAATCAGCTTCAGAGCGTATGAATATTAATCGTATGGCTCTAATGGGTAATGTTGGTATGTTTAGACATCATGTCTTTCTTGGATGGAGTTACTTTCTATCAGGAGAAATAGATAGCGGTCTGGGTTACGATTGCAATGTTAAGTATGAAGAGGATGCCCAGTTCCTTGGACTTGATATTATGCTCGGTTCCGAGTTTAAGGACAACTCGCCTGAACAGGCGTTTAATTTTCTAACAAAGTTAATCTTTAATAAAAATGATAAAGAGATTTCTCAAGTCGTTACTGCTGCCTAATGCGGCAGTGACATCAACATTAGGCACTAATACTGTTGCCTTTAAAGCCTTAAAAGATCACGGGCTAATTAATAGTGATGATACCATGTCAATTGCTGTAGGTGCTGGTAGTAGAATCAGAAGAGCTTACATCAATGGTAAGCTATGGCATCTGTTTGATAAACTAGATAAGGTTGAATTTTATGCAGAAGCTGCAGAGCTATGCAAAAAGATCATTGATCTTAAGCTTAATTATCCTGATAACATCATAATAGGTAGACCTGTTGGTCGTAGAGTTTCTTCTAAGAGAGTATCAAGGGAAGAGGATATCAGCGATCAGGATGCTATGATGATGGAACAATTGGATGAGATACTTTCAGTAGATGATCCTGCAAAAATCCCTCTCGAGATGAGAACAAGGATTATCGAGCATTATCTTGAGCTAGTGACTGAGCAACCTCTAATTACAGAGGCTGACTTTAGGTCTAAGATATATGACAAGGATAGTCTTATTGATAATCTTCTAGATGATCCTGAGTATAGAACCAAAGTGATTCGTACAGTTGTGAATAGCTTTTGTGACACTGATAAGTCTGATAAAGTAGCAGAAGATGTGCTAGCACTTGGTTTGTCTTACAAAGAGATAATGATGGGAGGATACTTCATATCTGTTATCAATAAAGTTAGACAGCAGATGAGAAGAACCAATGAAGAAAGGGGAGTTAAGGATAATATTATCATGGATAATATCTACAATGTTTGCATACCCTATTCATTAGGTATTACTTTAAAGGAGTATACAGTGGACGATCTTAAAGTAAAGCTAGAAGAAACACTTAAAATTCAAGAAGAAGAAGATGTTTAAAGCAGGAGATAAACTTATATGTACACAGACATCGGTAATTCATATGCCGATGTATGTGAACATGGGTAAGAAAGTGGTAGACCATACTGATACACTTATCAGTGAAAGGTCTATCAATGAGCAAAAAGAGACAAGCAGTAAAATGTTTGTACCAATCTTGACTGTCGAAAATGTATTTGACGATGTTAATGGTAAACAGTGGCTAAAGTTCCAGAACGGACAGAGAACGCCAAAGAGATATCAATTACACCATATACATCCGGGAAGAAAGTTTCGATATGCTAGATTATCAGATTTAAAACATCATAAAAAGTTCAATAAAAATGGATGAAATACTAAAAGACATACCTGATTACACTTTCAGGTCAAAGATTAATAGTGTAAAAATGCTCTTGAGTAAGGGCTGTTTAGTAGTATTTACTAATGGTGATGGTATTGGGTTTAGTACTGGAGTACCTTACATAGTAGATAGTATTAAAGAGGCGTATAGTAATCGTTACGAGATGACGGCTACTAATACTGATACTCAAGATAGACTTACTAATAATGTTGATAGAAATCAATTCCAAATCATCGGAGCACAGAGATCAGTAGTTGAGGCTACTATTAAAAGTCTTGACAAGGAGCAGAAGAAGCTTGAGTTTCTGAAGAATAAGATGGATGCTTTAGGTCTCGTAAATCCTACAGACTTTGTTGATATCCGTAAGGAGATGATAGGGGCTATCTTGAATAAGGTAGATGATCCTGATATTGATAGGACAGAAAAAGTTCAGATTATTGCTGAGCTTATGGACAGTATGTTGTCCATATAACATTCTTTGGAGGAGGGGGAAAATCCCTCTCCTCTTTTAATATAATCTTATAATTTAACCATGGCTAATAAACAAACTACAATAGCTTATAAAATAAGGGCATTTGCAGGCGCCAATAACGTAACTTTCTTTAATAAGAAAGCAGGTTTTACTAAGTACATAAGTGAGCATGTTAACGGTGTAAACGATCATTGCATATTTTGTCTAGGAGACCCTCTTCTTATGGCAGAAGATCGATTAGAGGACTTTGCTTTTGATTGTGACATGACGGTAGAAGATATAAAGGCACAGATAGGTCTTTTCAGATATGACTTATCTCAGAAAATGCCTGTATCTTTGTCGATCTGGCTTGCTAGGATGGGATATGATTCACCAGTATATGGTAGAAGCCTACTCAGTTCTGGGCAAGCTGTAATAAGTTTAAGACCCTTAGTAGAAGAATATGATAGAACTCATCCAGAACCAGAAATCGAGCAGCCTTTTTAAGCATTTGCTTGAAGAGGAATGTGTTCAGGTGGATACAGAAACTACAGGTTTCGATCCACATACTTGTGAACTTCTATCATTACAGCTTGGTACTGCTGACGGTGAATGTCAGTATGTAATAGATGCTAGAGAGGTGGACATCTCTAAAGTACCTCTTATTAAAGAGATACTAGAGACTGTCCCCTCTATCTATCACAATGCTAAGTTTGACCTTAGATTCCTGTATCATAATGGGATATTTCCCAGAGAAGTAATGGACACATTCTTAAATGAGTGTGTCCTTACTACAGGATTATCTCAGAGAGCACTTGGTCTTGATGCAGTAGCATTTAAGTACTGTGACGCTGTAATGACGAAAGATATTAGAGGTAACATACATCGTGAAGGGTTAAGTCCCAGAGTGATTAGATATGCTGCAGATGATGTTAAGTTTCTTAAGGGTATTTATGACTCCCAAATGGAGTTAATAGAAAAACATTCCCTTGAACGTACTATATCCTTAGAATCACAATATGCGTCTGCTCTTGCATACACAGAGTATTGTGGATTTAAGTTAGATACTGAAAGATGGTTAAATAATGATGCTGACCATCAAAGACAGGAGAAAGAGGCAGAACAAGAAGTTGTTAATTGGATATTTGATAACATGCCTCAGTGCCGTGAAGCTCAATTAGATCTCTTTTCTGAAGATAGAACTATAACTCCTATGATAACCTCCACAAAGGATATGACAGAGATATTCAAGACCCTAGGTGTTGATACTACTGTTATGTTTAGAGGTAAACCAAAGGATTCTATAGAATCTAAGCATCTAAAGAAATTCAAGAATGAGTTTCCTCTTATCCCAATATATCTTAAGTACATGGAAAAGAGGAAGTTAGTAACGACATACGGAGAATCATTCTTGAAGCATGTCAACAAGGGTACCGGTAGATTACATAGTAATTTCTGGCAGATACTGAATACAGGTAGGATATCATCATCTGATCCTAATCTTCAGAACATCCCTTCAGATGAGAATATAAGAAAGTGTTTTATTGCTGAAGAAGGTAACACACTGGTAGTAGCTGATTATTCAGCTCAAGAAACCAGAGTGCTTGCTGATATGGCAAATGAGCGCAACTATATAGAGTTTTTTAAGAACGGTGACGGTGACTCACATTCAATGGTAGCATCTAGAATGTTTTCTGAGATAGAAGGCAAACCTGTAAAGGTTAGCAAGACAGAGAACTCTGATAAGAGACAGATCGGTAAGATCTTGTCATTCCAGATTGCCTACGGTGCATCAGCCTGGTCCGTTAAAGATTCTTTTGGAATCACTGAGAAGGAAGCACAGAAGTTTATAGATGCTTATCTCGATTCTTTCCCAGATCTCAAGAAATACTTTGAGAAGAGAAAGAGAGAGGTTATTGCGTATGGCTATGTGACTACTGACAGAGTATCCAAAAGAAAGATATTCATGGAAGGCTTTGAGCGTTTTTCTGAACTAAGAAATACGATAAAAGATATCTATGATAATGGATCAATACCGGATAGAGCAATGACACGAGAATATTATACCATGAAAGGTAAGTATGAACGTAATGCTCTTAATTATCCGATCCAATCAGTCTCCGCTAGTATGATGAAACTAGCAGGAGTAAAAGTGTTTAACTATATTATGGACAATGACCTCCAAGGTAAGGTTAAGATAGTCTCATTCATTCATGACGAAATATGTTTAGAATGCCCTACAGAACTGGCCTCAGAAATGGCTAATATGGTACAAGATGCCATGGAATCATCTGCTAGAGCTTTTTGCAATCATGTTGAGATACCTGCTGTTCCTAATATTACAGAGTATTGGCAAAAATGAAAAACTATAAATGATGAAAGATCCCCGTGATAAAATACAGAAAGAAGCGTTTAAAGCTTGGGAAGACAATGGCAGTCAGGGGACGATACAGGCCATTACAGGCATAGGTAAGACGTTCATTGCACTTCATGCTATAGCTAAGACGAAAGGTAAGGTATTGTTTCTTGCAGAGACTCGTCAACGTGAAAAAGATCTGAAAGAACAGATAGTGAAGTACAAAGAGATCTTCAAAGTAGATCTTAGTAAGAAAGATATCGAGTTTATGTGTTACCAATCTGCATATCGTAGATCAGGTATGAAGCATACACTTGTTATTGCTGATGAGATACATGATTCTCTAACTAATGCTTATTCAAAGTACTATCGTAATAATACTTATTCCAATATAATGGGGTTATCTGCTACGATAGACAATGATGAGGTAGAGATTGATGGAGAAGAAACTACTAAGCTTGATCTATTGAATAGTATAGCACCTATATGCTTCTCATACACGTTAGATGAGGGACAAGAAGATGGTACTTCCAGACCACTTGATATCTATGTACTACACCATAAGTTGGATGGTACAAAGAAGGTAGTACCTGGAGGTAGTAAGAAGAAGCCGTTCATGACGACTGAGGCTAAGACCTATGAATATTGGGACAAACGATTTAAAAGATCTATGTTCTATAGAAATCCATCTCAAAAAGAGGTGGAGTTTAGGATAAGCAGCAGACGTAGAGCAGACCTTCTTTATTCTCTTCCTTCAAAAGTAGAATCTATAAACCAAATACTTGCAGAACTTAAAGGTAAAACCATTATCTTTGGCAATGATCTGAAAGCACTGGAGCAAGTAACTCCAAATGTTGTAAGATCGGCAAAGAAGGGTGAATCTGCTAAAGATCGAGAGTTAGAAAACTCTAGTATCAGGCAGAAGTTTGACAACGGGACTATAGATGTGATAGCATCATTTAAGATGCTTAAACAAGGTGCCAATCTAAAAGGCATTGATAATGTTATTCTAATGTCGTACTACAGTAAGGAGAGAGATCTTCTTCAACGTGTAGGACGGCTAAGAAAGGATGGCAATCGCATCGGTACTGTTATCATTCCGATAACTGTAGGTACACAAGAAGAAAAATGGTTCAAAAAAATGACGGAAGGGGTGAATATAAGGATGACCCCCTGCCTAAACGTGAAAGATCTTGTATCCAGATTGAAATAGAAAATGTTGATCTTATAAAAGCATTCATTGATATTCTACGGGAGGAGATGGGTAATATAGAAGACGATCAGCTACCACTACTGTTAAAGAAAAGGTTCGGTATGGGGCTCAGTTATGAGCAAATACAGGACATTCTATATGGTAGACCGTATATAATGGACGAGGATACAAGGACAGTATATATATGATCCTTGTAAAAGTAGTAGAATGATTATTACAATTGATACAGAAATGCTTGATAAGTATACTATCAGACCTGATGAGTATGTTTATCTTTCTAAGCTTTTAGCAGACAACGAGCTTTTAACTAAAGTATTGTTGAGGGTAGACGGCAAAAAGATGATAAAAATGGGTTTTATTGAAATAGAGGATGGGCAAGCCTATCTTACTGATAAAGCAAGAGATCTTTTTAAGATGCCTAGGGAAGGTTTTATTACTCCTAAAGTAGATCTTGTAGAGCTTACAAGTAGCTCTAACATTAAAGATCTATCTAAGAAGTACAGAAACCTATTTCCTGTAGGAGTAAGAAGCGGAGGTTACTTAGTAAGATCAACCTCTGAGTCTTGTGAGAAAAAGCTTAAAGCCTTTTTAAGAAAGTACTCTGATTATGATGAAGCTATAATTCTTGAAGCCACTAGAAGATATGTTGATAGAAAGGCTAGAGAGAGTTATATGCATATGAAGCTTGCACCGTACTTCATTGAAAAAGATGGAATATCAATGCTTGCTTCAGAATGCGAAGAATTAATATCAGAGGGTACAGATGGCAGAAGCGATGACGACTGGGGAAAGGACGTATGATGCTGCATACAAACGAATAATTGGAAACCGTGACAGGGTACTGTCAGGAAAGGTAAATTGTATACCTTTCAAACTACCGAGACTCCAAAAATTCGTACCAGGACTTGAACCAAGAACCTATACCATACTCACAGCGTCAAGTGGTGTAGGAAAGTCAAAGCTTGCTAAGCTGTTGTACGTGATAAGGGCGTATGAATATATCAGAGAGAATCCGGATTGTGGAATCAAACTGAAGATCTTTTACTTCTGCCTTGAGGAGTATAGAGAGATATTTATGCAGTCACTTATCATCCATCGTCTTTATAGCCTGTACGGTAAGAGGGTGGATATCAAGGTATTGAACTCCATGCAGCCTGAGAATGTGTTAGATGAGGAAACTGTTGAACAGATAAGGGAACTCAAGGAGTATTTTGATGAAATGGAGCGTAATTGCTTGGTTATCTATGATAGGTTGAAAACACCTGAGAAGATATATCATGCATTAAAAAATTACGCTGAGACAAATGGTAAATGGGAGAATGATGTTTATGTTCCCAATGACCCTGAAGAGTTGATAGTACCGATCTTTGATCACATATCACTTCTTCAACCCAGTAAGGGAGAGTCATTGCATGCAGCAGTAAACAGATTCTCTTCAAACTTTCTTGTCGATCTTCGAAATACTTACGGAATGTCCCCTGTCGTTGTTCAACAGCAATCCTCTGATAAGGAGAAGCAGGTCTATACCTCATCAGGTTCTTCTGTGGAATCTAAACTGGAGCCATCATTAGATGGTCTTGCAGATAATAAGTTAACACAGAGGGATGCAGATATGGTAATAGGTTTGTTTGCACCTAACAGATATGAGATACCTCAACACAGAGGTTACAATATCCGTAAGATGCAAGACTTCTATCGATCAATATCCATTCTTAAGAATAGGTATGGAGCTTCTAATCTGAGAGTAGGGACATTCTTTGATGGTTGCGTAAGCGACTTCGTTGAATTACCCAATGTATCAGATGAAGTACAGATGAGTAGAGTTTATAATTTAATAGAAACAATTAATGAGTGAAATTATTCTGCCAAAGGAGAAGGTAAAGGCCACCCAGGTTAATCCTAGACGGCTTGTGCTCTATGCACCTCCTAAAATGGGAAAGACCACACTCGTATCGATGCTTGACAACTGTCTAGTACTTGATCTAGAAAATGGTTCTGACTTCGTTGATGCTATAAAGTTAAAAGCATTTAGCGTAGAAGATATCAAAGAGATCATGGACAAGATAGATGAAGCTGGGAAGCCATATGACTATATAGCTATAGATACGGTGACTAAGCTTGAGGAGATGGTGCTACCACTTGCTCTCAAGTTGTACAAGAACACTCCTATGGGTAAAAACTTTAAGGGTGATGATGTGAGAAAACTACCTAACGGTGCAGGTTATCTTTATTTACGTGAAGCCTTTTCAAAGGTAATCGCAAGGATAGCAAAGAGTGCGTCTAAGGGTATTATCTTGGTTGGTCACTTGAAAGAGAAGATGCTTGGTAAAGAAGGCAAGGAGGTAAATGCAAAGGATATTAACCTTACAGGACAAAACAAGAATATTGTTTGTGCTGATGCAGATGCCATCGGATATCTATACCGAGATAAGAATAAGACCATTTTAAACTTCTCATCGTCTGAGGAAGTACTCTGCGGATCTCGATCTGCACACCTTAAAGGTAGGAGTATTACTCTTGGTGAGGAGGTTGATGGCAACCTAGTATCCCATTGGGATGAAGTATATTTAGATAATCAGTAAAACTGATAGAAAATGAAGATCGATAACAGATCAAACGAAGAAGGTGGTTCAAGAAAATTGTACACCGGCCTTACTACAATGAAGGTAGTAGGAGTAAATCCTACAATGAACGAGCTTACTGAGCTTGGGTATAACCCACAACAGGAACCTGAGTACATCTCAGTAACTCCTGAAGGTAATGCTAAAGTAGTAATTGACTTTTTCCTCAAGCATGAGGAGACAGGTATGATTGCTAAGAGAAGATTCTGGTTAGAGAATCGTGATCGAGACACCAGAGCTGGTGACAAGAAAGAGTATATTGATAATTATGGTCAAACTTCCTTTGCAGAGAATGAGGATAGTCTTCAGTCTTGGATTGATAAGAACAGTGCTCATCCTGCTAAAGTAGGTGAGGGTCAGCTTATTCGTTTTATTGCGGCTTGGGCTAATGTAAATCCTTATGCAGATGCAGCAGGTAACAGAGGTCTTTGCTACTTTGAAGATGTTACTAAGTTGTTTACTAATGACCTAAGTGAGATCCGTGACATCTTTGATCAGATTAAAGATGTTAATGAGATTAAGGTTCTCCTTAATGTGATTACTACAGATGAGGGTAAGACCTATCAAGATGTATATCAACATCACTATGATAGAGCAGCATCTAAGTCTACAAAGGCTTGGACAAATGCGCTTGCTAATGATTACACTCAATGTAAAGGTGACTACCAAAACTCTCTTGAGTTTAAAGAGTATGTTGCAAAGCCAATGGTAACTAATGATACTCCAGATTCTGCTACAGCAGCAGAGCCTGAAGTAGAAGCGCCTTGGTAAAATGTTCCAGGTAAGGGATAAGGATATACCATTAAGGAAAGACATCCTTGATGAGTACAGTGAGCTGCAGATTTACAGACACTACTTTCCTAACATCCCTATCGGTGAGGTAACCTCCTCTCCATTTAGAGAGGATAAAAGTCCATCATTCGTTATAAGAGTGAAGGATGACCACACCTATTATCATGATTATGCATTAGGAGAGACGGGGGATGTAATGTCCTTCGTCTCTAATGTATATCCTGAACTGGACCGTGATGAATTACTGCTACAGATAACAAAAGATCTTAATACCGGTGAAGTACCTGACGTCACATACGTGAAGAAGAATCCTATTAAGAAGGATTTAAAGATAAAGCGCAGGGAATATACTAAAGGAGATTTAACATTTTGGAATCAGTATGGTATCACAGAAAAGACTTTGAAGTTATTCAGAGTCAGCCCCATTTCATATTACTGGATAAACGACACACGTTTTACATGTGAAGGACCGGCATATGCCTATGACCTAGGTGGAGAGTACAAGGTGTACAGACCTACTAAGGAAGACTATAGGTTTATAGCAGGTGGTGTTAAAATACAGGGAATTGACTTATTACCGCAGACACACGACATTCTGATCATTCAGAAATCTTACAAAGACGTGATGCTGTGCTACGAGTTTGGTTATCCTGCAATGGCACCTCAGAGTGAAACATGTCCAGTACCTTCTGATATAATGGAGGACATCAAGCAAAGATTTAAGCGGATAGTTGTACTATATGATAATGATGAAGCAGGCATTAAAGCTGCAACAATCTTATCAGAGCAGTATGATTTAGAAAAAATATTTCTTACAGAAGCAAAAGATCTTTCAGATCATGTATTTTTGCACGGCAAGGAGTATACTAAAAATACGTTAAAAGAATTGTTAGATGAACAACAATAGAAGTAGAGGTAATAAATGGGAACTGGATTGCATAGCAGCCTTGAAAGAAATCTTTCCTGAAGCTGTCAGCTCAAGAGCTGAGAGTAGAGCGAGAGATGCTGCCAAGGTTGACATATGTTATACAGGTGAGTTTAATTTCCAATGTAAGAATCTATCAAAGAGAGCTAATTACGAAGAGATATTGGCAGAGATGCCAGATGAGGGGAGGATCAATGTCATACTTAGTAAGTTGACAGAGAAAAAAGGTAAGCGCTTCTACGAGAAGGGCAGATTCGTAATGCTTGATATGTCAGATTTTATCAATATTCTAAATGGATACATTGAAAATAGCAAACCTCGGTCTTGATAAGGATGTCTTGGAATATCTTGAGTCAAGACTCGGGAAGAATGCATCTTTTACTGTAGCCCGTAACTATCTGGAAGACGTGATGTTAGAGTTTTCTCTTAACATTATGATACCTGAACCAGATGAGAAGGTTATACAGTTGATTAAAGAGCATAATACAATAAGTATATATTATTCACAACTCATAGAAAAAGAAAATGAGAACTATAACAGTAAAAACAGGAAGCGGCTCACAGAGCTATCAGTCTAATGCAACAAGCCTTGCAGAATTATCTGTAGAAACAGGTACTGACTTTTCAGACCAATCGGTTATTGCAAAGGAAGCGAGATTAATGCTAGACGACATGTCTACTCCGCTACCTTCAGGGAACATTACCCTCGTTTCAAGTCCTGCTCGTATGAAGGCAGGCGCCTAAGATGAATTGAGAGAGAGGTGAAAGCCTCTCTTTCTTTTCTTATTTCACTAACTATAAATTAATAAAAATGGTGATAACACAACAAGTATCATCCGATACTATAAAGGTATGTGCAGAACAGTTTTTCGATCATGTAGAAGTAAGTAGTACTGAAGTCTACATACATTTCCCGGAGCTTACGATTACTAACGAACTAGACTTAAGTATAGACATAGAAGGTTTATTGGTTAAACTTAATTATCATACAGATGAGGAAGGCAATGTTTACTTTGATAATCTTCAAGGGATGCGGACACAGATAAATGCCACTCAGTTCTTGGGCTCTTATTATCATTCACATCTTCCTAGAAGTACTATTGCTTTTAGTGCGTTTTGTTTAGGCAGTAATACTCCTATGGTAAATGTATTGAAACCAGAGTTTAATGACATGGACATAGTGTTTGCTACATTAAATGCCTATGTACGTAATGAGTCTGTATCAGGAGTTCCTCATATAAAGATGGATACTGTAATAGATTTTAATAGAGTAGTATCTAACGTCTTGCAAGGTAATCCTGTAAAGACTTATCATGTTTTAAAGGTAACTAGAGGGTTACTCGAAGAGGAAGCTATTACATATCAATACGTAAAAAGAGGCATTCTACCCCAGGTAAGTATAAAATCTATAGACGATGAGGTACTTACTAGACTTATAGTAGAAAGTAATATAGGTACAGATTTATCTGAAATGTCAATGTTAGACTTACTGAGGAAGAAAAGACCAGAAGTAATACAAGACACTGGAGGTAATTACTTATTAGATTTTGAAGATCCTATAGGTTACGGAGACCTTACTTTTGAAAGCATGTTAATAATTCCTACACAAGAAGAGTTTAATAACTTTTCTGAAACTGGTCAAGCCGGTAATCTTCAAAAGGAAGAAATGCGTAGAGACATAGAAACATTTATCAATAAATATTTAAACTTATGAAACATTTTGAAATGGAACAGGGATACACCCTGATGATCAGCCCAGAGCTGATGAATGAGATAGCTTATCTACATTCTAAAAACGATAATAAAGAATGGTGCGGTATGCTATTCTATGAGGAGGTCTCAGGATCCCTATTTAATTCAGACCTTGTACTACGTGCAAAGCATATTTATCTTCTTGATATAGGAACATCTGCTTATACTGCAGGATCTGTTGACTTGGAGATGCTTGATTTCTTTGAAGAGGTGCCAGAGGCTGAAGACATGAAGCGTGGATTTATTCACACTCATCATGGTATGAAAGCATACTTCTCAGGTACTGATATGTCAGAGCTGTATGATAATACTAAGTACTATGATTATTACTTGTCTTTGATAGTTAATCATGCTACAGTATTCTGCACTAAGATAGGTATGGAAGCTGAGATAGGAGTAACAGGAACTACACTACAAGTAGACAATCCTCCTATTCTTACATTCGATGGTACAGTAGAGTTTGATATTCCTACAATGCTTGCAGCAAGACAGGTAAGATTGTCAAAGGTTGTAGTTAGTGGGTATGGTTCTACTAATCAATTGTACAGAGATACTCCGTTTGAAGAGCATATCTCTCCTAACCAGATGAATATCTTTGATGTGCCTGGAGTAGATTCAGCAGGATTTGATTCTAATGGCACCAATCATTATCAGGAGAAGTTAAATGGCTACTATGATGGTGAGTTTGAGCTAAATGAAGATAAGATGTTTAGTACTAATGCATTCTCTGCAATGCGTAAATTGACAGGACTTGCAATAGATAAGCAGTTTACTTCTGAGAATATAATAGAAGCTCTTAAACCTATGGAAAATTTAAACCAAGAGTATAAAGATATTATTCTTGACACTCAAGTGGAAGAACATATACAGAGGGTTATTAAAGAAGAATATGGTCCTGATGATGATGGACGTCATGCTGATGCTGCTGATGAGATGTACAATCTTGCTGGAGAGTTTCTACCAGGCGAAGATGGTCTTAAGGATTATCCGTTTGTAAGTCAGTTGGTTCATACTATTTTCGAAGAGCTTGCTGTAATAACTATAAACTATACAGCTACAGAAGGATGAGTAAAGAAATGCACAGCTTTGCTATTATTAAGAATATAGGCAAAGCAAGACATCTTCTTACGTATGGAGATGAAATCTATGATACAAATAATGAAGTAGAAGCTTCTAAGCTTGTATCTGTACTTAATCAAAACACAGACAGTGGATGTAAATATGAACTTATTTTAATACCTAGAAGAAAAAATGAATGATACTCGATATGGTAGATTCAAGGATAGTCCATGGTTCGACCAAACCCTCCCTCCTATTACTGTAGGAGGTGCAGGGGGTATCGGTTCATGGTTCATGATCCTTTTGATGAGAACTGGCGAACATCAGGTAATGCTGATGGATCCTGATATTGTAGAAGACAGCAATCTTGCTGGTCAATTCTATACAGAATCAGATGTAGGTAAGACTAAGGTAGAAGCAGTAAGTGATCATGTTGATATCATGTGCGGTAAGAAGCCTAGTCTATATTACAGTACAGACAGATATCTTCCAGATTCTGCTACAACTCCTATTATGGTCTCATGTTTTGATAACATGCAAGCCAGGGAAGATATGTTTAGAAACTGGGAACAGCAGGATAATCCTAAACTCTTTATAGATGGTAGGATGAATGCTGAAGCATTTCAGTTGTTTGCTGTAACACCAAAGACTGCTGACAGGTATGACGATCATCTATATGATGATGCAAAAGTTCCTGATCTTCCTTGCAGTTTTAAAGCAACCTCACATACTGCAGCTATGCTTGCAGGTAAGATGGTAGCTGTCCTTAATAATTGGATATGTTTAGAGTATGGTACAGATCCTACAAGGGAGGTACCATTCTTTATTAAGTATGATCTCTCACTAATGATGGAAACAGTAGAATTATGAAAGTAATATATAACAGTAAATTAAAATGGACAGCTGGCTTCAGGCGACCTAGTACTCAGATTCCTAGGGGAGATTATGTTTTGCAAAGAACTTTTGTCTCAGATTGGTATGGATTTAGTCAGTCTACGCCTATAAATTTTAGACTTAATTACAACTCTAAGGCTAAATACTTGCCCTTTGAGGCCATAATTCATGCTAACGGTGCCTATTCCTTTGAAAGAAAGTATTCTTTCTCATCTAATTATAGAACAAAATACTCTTATGCTTTAAAAGATTTTAAAGATTGTATATCAAGATACTCTAATGCAAATGATGTTTTAGGGTTTAAAACTACTAAGTCTGCTTATTTTCTTATAGATAACGTAGTATATCGTGAAATTGATAGTAAACTTGTTCCTTTAATAGGGTTGTTTGTAAAGAATAATGTAACTACAAGAGTATCTTTGAAGAAAGACAGTGCTATTAATAAAGCAATAGGTAGCTGTGTCTATGACATACCTTTAGATTCTATTCTTTATATACATCCAGACTGTCTTACAAAGATAGAGGGGCATACAGCTTCTGACGAGAAACTCTTCGGTATATATGCAAGAAAGATGAGAAAAAAGTACAGCTTTCTTGAAACTACAGGAGATATGGATATCTTTGAAGACATGTTTGATGCAAAAATTAAAGCGCCTAAAGGGTTTGCAGAGTTTGAGCAGTTTAATAATAAAATAAATACACACTTAAAAGAAGTAATAAATGAATGCTATGAATGAACAAGAATATAGATCAGCAGAAGGTATATCAAGGTCACTACTAAGTGACTTTGATGACCACCCGATGAATGTAAAAGATCCCCGGGAAAGAGTAGAGTCAAATGCATTCCGTATTGGGAGTGCGTTTGACGCTTTAATGTTCCAGTCAGCAGATGAGTGGAATAATAGATACTATGTAGCAACTACAATTCCTCCTACAGGTATGATGGAGGGTATGGTTAATGCTGCAATAACTATCCGTCTTACGGATCCTTTTGGGAATATTAATGATGAGGAACTTGCTGAACAAGCATTTGAAGCCTCTGAGTATAAGAGTTCCTATAAGAAGACAGCTACTAAGCAGTTTGAGGGATTCAAAGATTACATCCATGAGAGCTGTGAGAATGATGGTAAGGTATGTATATCTCAAGAAGAGTATGAGATGATGTCTAGGATGAAGATGAACTGTCTTGCAGATACATCAGCTAAAAGATTCTTTGTACAAGATTTACATCCAGACGTTGAGCTTAAGTTCCAAGTACCAGTATTCTGGCAGCAGGGAGGTGTAACATGTAAAGCTCTTCTTGATATTGTTTTAATAGATCATGAGGAGAAAAAGATATATCCTGTTGATTTGAAGACAACTTCAAGCAGTGTGTACTACTTTTCAGCTTCATTTATTAAATACAAATACTATTTGCAGTCATCTATGTATACTGCAGCGATAGAAGATTTATTTGTAAATGAAATCTCTGAAGGATACACAGTAGAGAACTTTAAGTTTATTGTAGTAGGTACTACTGGACGTAATGATGTTATCACTTATACTGTATCTGATGAAGATATGAAAGCAGGAGACCACGGTTATACAGATCTTTATGGTAATTATCATAGAGGATGGATAACTCTTCTTGAAGATCTCGGATGGCATTACGAGAACGATCTTTGGAAACATCCTAGAAATGTATACGCTCATCAAAATGACATGCCTTTAAACTGTACATCACCATGGAAACAGCAACTGCACTTACAATAAAGGATCCTACTTGCGTTAGTATCAGAGTTGATGCTAGTGCAGAGATAAGGATGGACGATGATGTTATCCATGAGATACGTCATTCAGGTATGAGTTACGCTCCTGGCAGGATAATTCCTGTCCAGGACGGACTCTTCCGTATTGAGAATATACAGAAGAAGGGTAACCACATTTACCATCTATACTCAATGGAGACGTCTGATTCTTCTATATTTATAGCTCCTATGTTATTTAAGACAAGAGCTAGTATAATGTGGGATACATATTTTATGAATGTATTTCTATGGATAGAAGATTCTCCTACCATGAGACTTCATGTTCTTTTACGTAAAGGTTACAGTGAATCTTTTGAGGCACTTGACCGTAATATGAAGAATCATGAAGACTTTGTAGATAGGTTAGAAGTAGATGACTTCTCAATCATGTATGTATTTAATGTACCTATGATATATGAGGAAGACTTTCTTAAGTATGTAAAGGGCAAGTACTCTGAAATGTCAGAAGAGTATAAGGTAAAAATTCTTGACTTTCATTCTATGAAGAAAACTCATGAGGTATATGGGATAATTCATAGGACAGAGAGAAGAAAAGCCAAAGTAGAAAAACGAATAGGGCAGGATCTTCCTGAGTCTGCCGAGTTATATCATATAATAGATGAAGATAGGGAAACATATAAAAATCGATACAGAGTCTTCAGATCTCAGGCAATGGGATAAGATAATGAAGCCTATCATGAAAGACATGGTAGATATAGGTATTAAGGTAGCCAAGCTTAGAGCAACCACCTTAGTTATACCTTCAAAGAAAGATACCTTTCGTGCATTTGAGTTGACTCCCCCGGATAGGCTCAAGGTAATACTTGTAGGACAGGATCCATATCCTAAGTATGGACAGCCTACAGGTGTTGCATTTGGTGTTGATGAGGAAAAGTCTAAGACTATACCATTCTCGTTGAGAATAATACTTGAAGAGGTTGAGAATACTACTGGTGTTCTGCAGCTTACTCCAGATTATTCTCTTGAGTCTTGGTGTGAGCAAGGCATTCTTATGTTGAACACTGCATTTACACTCGAGGCAGGTAGGATAGGATCACACACTGAGATGTGGAAGCCCTTCACGGAAAGACTTCTAACAGACATTACTGCTGAGTATCCTGAAGTGCCTGTTATATTCTTAGGAGCAAAGGCTGCTGCATTTGAGAAATGTTTAAACGGTAATCCTGTTTTAAAAGCATCTCATCCTGCAGCAGAAGCTTATGGAAGGAAAGGAGGATTTCTTAAAAGTAATGTGTTTAATAAATGTAATATAGTATTAGAAGAACAGGGGGAAGAGCCCATAAAATGGAACCTACATGAAAGCGTATAAAGTAATATTAGATCATCCAAAAACACTGGAGAGAAAAATAGTTGTAATACTTGCAACAGATACTGACGGATTAAAACTGCAAATTGCTATGCAGTTTCCGGATTATACTTGGTTTTCTCCAGCAGGGGAGGTGTATGATGTTGTCTAAAACATTATATTTGTTATCCCAGTATATTTTTAATTTTTTAATTTATCTAAAATGAATAGAGGTGGACCCAAATATGTGGTCAAAAGACCAACTCTTATCAATAGAGTTGCAAACTGGAGTCGAATAGGCGGACTCCCTAAAATAAATCAGCCTGGATTTCCTGAATCAATGATACAGGGCTCTCACTATGAACAAATAGTAGAAGAACTTGAAGAGCTTCGTACAGCAATTAATAGGGATAGTCAGGATATTGTAGAGATAGCTGACGCACTTGGAGATCTTGTGTGGGTAGTTTTACGTATGACCATGGTACATGGTTTAGACATCAACTATGTGATGACTAAGATATATGACAGTAACATGTCAAAGTTTTGTGACTCTAAGGAGGAAGCAGAAGAGACAGTCACTGCGTATATGAATGGAGAGCACCCTAATAAACAAGGGAAGAAGATCAAATGTTATTTCCAAGAGATGGATAACGGACGTTATTATGTGATTAAACGAGAGTCTGATCATAAGGTAATGAAGTCCATCAACTACATCGAACCTAACTTCGATGAGCTCTTAGGAGAAGAAGAGGTAACCCAGTAATTATAATAATATTACCAGTTTAAAGACGAGGTAACCCCTCGTCTTTTCTGGCTCTAAACAATTCAAATGGATAAAAACAATCAAATCCTTAGTGACATAGTTGTCTTCAATAAGTACGCTAAATATGTATCGTCCGAAGAGAGAAGAGAGACGTGGGAAGAAATAGTTGACAGGTATGTTGACATGATGAAGAAGAAATACCCTGAGCTAAAAGACAAGATAGATAGTACTTCTAAGCATATATACGATAAAAAGATTTTGATGTCTATGAGAGCTGCACAGTTTTCTGGAGCCGCCATTGAAAAGTCAGAATCTAGGGTATACAACTGTGCATACTTACCTATTGATGATTACCGGGCATTCAGTGAAACAATGTTCTTATTACTTGGTGGTACAGGTGTTGGATATTCCGTTCAACGTGATCACGTAAATCAGTTACCTGATATAATCAAGCCTAAGAAACATCAGAAGTATTTGGTAAGTGATTCAATAGAAGGATGGGCAGATGCAGTACGCCATCTTATGTCTTCTTACTTTGGTATGCGAAAAACAAAACCTGTATTTGACTTCTCAGATATTAGACCTAAAGGAGCAAGACTTGTTACAGCAGGAGGCAAAGCCCCTGGGCCTGAGCCACTTAAGAAATGTTTATTCAATCTTGAGCTTATGCTTGATCGTAAAAAAGATGGAGAAAAGCTCACACCTATTGAAGTACATGATATGGTTTGTCATATTGCAGATGCTGTACTTGCAGGAGGCATTAGAAGAGCTGCTCTTATTTCGTTATTCTCTGCAGATGATGATGAGATGATAGCAGCTAAGAGTGGTGCATGGTGGGAAAAGAATCCTCAACGTGGACGTGCTAACAACAGTGCTGTTTTATTACGTCATAGAATTACTAAGAAGTTCTTTGTAAATCTTTGGAAGAAGATTGAAGAGAGTGGTAGCGGAGAACCTGGTACATATCTTAGTAATGATAAAGACTGGGGAACTAATCCTTGTTGTGAGATAGCACTACGTCCGTTTCAATTTTGTAATCTTACAGAAGTAAATGCGGGGAATGTTATTGATCAGCTTGATCTTAATGAACGTGCTCAAGCTGCATCTTTCTTTGGGACTCTTCAAGCAGGGTTTACTAACTTTCATTACCTAAGGCCTATCTGGAGAGAGACTACTGAAAAGGATGCTCTTGTAGGTGTAGGTATGACAGGTATCTGTAATGGAGCTGTATATGAATTAGATCTAGAAGAAGCTGCCGGAATAGCTATTCAAGAGAACTATGACACTGCAGAGACTATTGGAATTAATCCTGCTGCTAGAATTACTACAGTAAAACCAAGTGGTACTACTTCTTGCGTAGTAGGTACATCATCTGGCATACATGCATGGCATTCTAAGTATTATATTAGACGTATGCAGTGTAACAAGGATGAAGCATTATATCAGTATCTTGCAATCAATCATCCAGAACTTGTAGATGACATGAAACTTATTCCTAACTCTGCTGTTATTGAGATTCCTCAAAGGGCTCCAGACTCTGCAACTTTGCGAGAAGAAGAGACAGCTCTTCAAATGTTAGAACGTGTGCAGCGTTGGAATATGAAGTGGGTACGTCAAGGACACATCGATGGTAGAAATACTCATAATGTATCTGCTACTGTATCAGTTAAGCCTGATGAGTGGAAAGACGTAGTAGAGTGGATGTGGCAAAACAAGGATACTTTTAACGGTCTTTCAGTTCTTCCTTATGATGGCGGTACTTATATACAGGCACCGTTTGAGGAGATTACCAAGAAACAGTTCAATAAAAGATACACATCACTTTCTGAAGTAGATCTAACCAAGGTTATTGAGATAGATGATAATACTGATCTATCAAATGAGCTTGCATGTAGTGGAGGTTCGTGTGAAGTTGTAAATTTGTAGTATGGAAAAGATGTTGAAGGAGTGGATGAGAATACTCCGCATTAAGGATTGGGATGTATCCCTTGAAAGAATAGATCCAGAACAGGTAGAGTATGATGGTGAGTCTTATTTTATTGGCATTGCCAGAGATTTTGGGAAGAAGACTGCTGTCATATATCATGATGTTGATATAGATGAGGAATCTATTGTACATGAACTCCTTCACATCGTATTTCCTACACCTAATGATGACGAGACCTACGAAGACTATGAGCGTTGGATAGCTGAGTCTGCTGAAAACTTAGCTAATGAAAAATGAAATCAGAATATATAGAGCTTTTATAGCAATCATTCTGGTAGTATTAGTAATAATATCAAATAAACTTTATAATATGGAAAGTAAGTATTACAAACCCCTGGACTCCAGGCTAACAATCAAACCTTCTAACATAGAAGGTCTTGGCTTATTTGCAGTTGTAGATATAGAAGTAGGAGAAACTCTTGGACTATCTCATGTGTATGATGAAAGATTCAAAGATCAATTTATTAGAACTCCTCTAGGTGGTTTTATAAATCACTCTAAGGATCCTAACCTTGAGGCCATTATTGATGGTGACTACAGATATATAAAGACTGTAAAAGATATAGAATCTGGTGATGAGCTTACATTATTGTATAATCTTTATGAATTTAAAGAACAACAATGACTTCACAACAACACGTAGAGACAGTACTTAAACGATGCTTTGAGATTTACCCACCAAAGGGTAATAAGCATAAGAAGTTTTTTAAAAGACTTGTAAGCCAGGGTAGTATGCCTGAGAATATGGCGAGCATAATCGTTAAAATAATTGAAGACCCGAACTGTATGTACATCGTGAAGGCTGATGGAACCTTGAAGATATTAAACCAAAACAAAGAAGATGAGTGAAGAATATAGAATAGAAATTAGAACTGATGGGGGTTTAGAAAGATACTATCCTCAGTATTATACTAAAGAATGGTTTTATGGATTGTTCGGTGGTTGGAAGTCGTGGAATCATTTAAGTGTGGATATTTTAGGATTTGCCTTAGAGGAGGAGCTATCATTCGCAAGTCTGAAATCAGCCGATGAGTATTTGGAAATGCACAAAAAGCAGAAAATAGTTAAACACATCTACCAAAACAAAGAGGATGAGTGAAAGCATAGTAGGAAATAGAGTAAGTCTTAAAGACCAAACAGAATATGTTGGAGTGGTTAAAGAACTGCACTTAGAAGCAAATGCAGAAAAGGGCAGAAAGAAAGACCTATTCAAAGTTCTTTGGGATAAAGGAACTGTAGGTATAGTGGAAGTAAAAGACCTAATAAACCAAAACAAATGATTGATCAATTTTTAATGACAATAGCATTTGCTCTATTAATAACATTTGTGTTTTTAATTATAGATGCAGTGTGCGATAACGGAAATAATAAATAAAAAAAATATGAAACTATATAATCAATTTATGATGGATCAAGTTGTAGACATAGTATGTAAGACTATGAATGTAAATACAGAAGATGTGTTTAGCTCTAAGAGGCATAGACATATAGTAGATGCTAGGAGAATAGCTATGAATATTCTTATAAGAGAAGAATCACTATCTTTGACCTCTGTATCAAAGTTTATGAAGAAGAATCATGCTACAGGGATACACCATTCAAAGGTTCATGATACTTTATATGCTACAGATAAGGCGTATAAATCCTCTTATGACCTATGTGTATTTAAATATAAAGGTGGTAATCATTCTACTTTTTCTGATGTCTTAGACCTTACTACCAGGTATGAAGAATTGGAAAAACAATTAGAAGAGAAGGATAAAGAGATAGCTACTCTTAAGTATGATATCCTTAAACTTGAGAATAAGTTTAGGGAAAATAATTTTATGTTAATGTAATTAAAACCAAAATAAAATGGAAAGAGTAAAGTATTTAGTAAACAGATTTGGGATGATTATCCCTTTTGTATTGACAATTATATGTCTATTGATTAGTAATTCAGTAGAGGAGCCTCACGCAACTAGAGCAGCTACTGCAATGTGGGTGTTCTTTGTACTGTCTGCTGGATGGTTAGTATCCTGGATTGTTCGAGGAGCAATCAGTTGGGTTAAGACTAAAAAAGAAATCGAAAACTCTCATAAAAAATGATTGACTGGGATAAACTAATTAACTTTAAAAAGTTTGTAAGCTCAACCGAAGTTAGGCCAATGGCAGAGATAGCTTGGAAAAAGTTTATAGAAGATAATTTCGTACTTAAAAGTCAGGACGATATTATGCGAGAGAAAGCTCTTAATGCCCTTAAATATGTTGTTGAAGATATAGAAATGCTTCAAGATGGTAGATGGGAGGACATAACAGATGAAAACTGTGAAGCTACTCTTGACAACTTGGTAATCATAATGAATTACCTGGAAAGTCAGATGAAGAAATAGGCTGTCTGTGCGCCTAAAGCCGGACATTACAAAACGGGAGGGGAGGCTTTAGGGTCTCCCCTTTTTGTTTTAATCTTCTATAACCTCTTCTATTAATTCCTCCATCACTCCTTGCTCAGTTTCGTAAATAGATGGATTAAATACTCCAGCTACATTCAGTACTTGATTAAGTAAAGGTATTTGCTTAGAAATAAAGTACATCTTACCAGTAGTATCTCTGTTAGAGTTTTCCCCAAATAAAAGATCTCGAGTTTCATCGATAGTGTTGTCTTTTATTTGTCCTATGTTTTTAATAAGAGACATTACCGGGAATGGAAACTTAGCAAGCTCTACAACAGATCCAGGAGAATACGGAAACGAAAGTTCTAAAGAAGTTCTCTTCAACATCAAGAACATGTTTCTTGTAATGACATTCTGATCATCTTCATCATCCCAATTTAATCCTGCAGATAAGAAGAGTAACAAAGCTCCTAGGGCAGCGGCAGTTCTTGCCTCTATAACAGCTCCCCTCATCTTATCTTCCATAAGCTGAATAAAGTCTTCTTTGGTAAACCTGTCACGTAAGTGAGGATTTGATTCTAAGAACTCTTGAAATTTACTATCAACAAACTTTCCTCCCATCCTTCCTTTGTAATGATCAAGCATCAAAGGCATAGTAGCTAATACTATATCTTTTAGATTAATTAAAGCAGGTCCTATTCCGTCTTGGAATAGATGTCCTAAAAATACTCTGTATCTACCTATCTCTAGGTCATCTAATACAGCATCGTATTTTAAATCCCCTCCTCTAGACTGTACCATACCCGGCATCCAGGCTCTAAACTTCATAGCCATTTGAAACAACATGTTTCCTTGCATTGCCGCTCTTTGCTCTTCTGAAATAGATCCTTTTACATTAAATGCTACCTTTCTTACACGGTTACGCAGAATAGTAAACATCTCCGGGTTTTCTTTGAAGACATCCTTTCCTTCATGTATGATAGACAGTCTCCCTTTTTCATTTTTAAATTCCATATCTAGTAAAGGAGTAAAACCTTCTTTGGCTCTATCCCTTCTTACTAAATTACCAGTGCTATCTATACCATGACTCTTCATCATAGAGATAAGAATCTTGTTGTCTATAGCATCATCACCAACTCTGTGAAGAACAAAAGCATTTCTCCAGGTCATGTTTTGTTTACCCCAGGAAGAAGAAGTTTTTTCTGACTCTTCATAAGTAAGGTCTCTTGTAGATGGTCTAAAGAAAGCTACAGCATGTGCTGCTTTTATCTTATCATCAGACATATCATCTTCGTCTGTAAACTCTGCAGATCTTATTATAGGTATAAGTTTATCTGCATACTTAAGATCTTCTCGACTAAACACTCTGTTTTCTCCAGCAAGAAATCTAAGATTTTGTTTTGCTCCATGATAAGATGCAAATCCTAGCGGCACGTTAAGTGCAATGGCTTTAAGTGATAGGTAAGAATGCATTTTATTTAACACCTTCTGTCCTGACACACTTCCAAGTTGAATATCAGATCCTTTTTTACCGTACAGAAGAAAGTCTACATGCTTATCAAATAGAGCTAGTGTGTCATCACTTATTCCTATACGTTCAGCAATCTTACCCATTAACTTGTCTTTAATAGGTCTTCCAAATTCATCTACTACAGTTTCAGAAGAGTCTCCATTCACAAGTATTTCTCTAAGAGTAAGTACGTCCTCTTCAATGTTTTTCATTTGAGAGAATCTGTGTACTGAATTTGTCATTAACATAAGAGAAGATGTAAGATCTACTGATTTTATGTTTTTACCTTTTTTATACTCTGCTGCAGCAATAGCTGTTTCTGTTTTAGCTTTAAGGGCTTTTTCAAAATCTCTAGTAGACGTGCTTTTATTATCCTTTTTAAATTCTTCTTCAAGCTTTATCTTTTCTGAAGACTGGATCTGGTTTTCTTCTTTAGAAGAAAGTTTTACACGGATTTCATCAGTATAGAGTAACGGTACGCTTCTCATACTTTTTCCAGTTACTGGATCTACTCTTCCTAGTACTTCATCCTGCTCTCTTACTTGTATATCATGTTTGAAGCTATCCCACATTTCAGTAATTCCTTCTGCAGGTCCTAACTCAAACATCCTATCACTCATAGACTGAGATACATTAGCTATAAAGTTCCTTTTAATCTTTGTTTCAGAGCCTACAAGAGAATCAAACTTCTCATTCATCTCTGTGTACATATCATAGTAATCCTTAAGTGCTTGATTACCAGGCTTATGCATTTCTTTGTAAAGTTCTGAAGCGTATTGTCCAGATTCTACATTAGGTTGTAAAAATATTGAAGTCATATACGCTGTACTATTTCCTTCCCTAGGATCATGCCTGTTTATAAAATCTTGTTTAGCCTTTTTTACAGCCTCATCAAGTCTTTTCTTAAAAGCAGCATCGGTTTCATTCTTTTTCTTACGTCTCCCTAGGAAAGCTGCAGCATCAAAAGTAGGGTCATCATAAATACTATACTCCTGCTGTTTAGCTTCTTCGAATTTTTTTACATTAAAAGTGGTATTCTTTTTAAACCAGGCTGCATCTTTATCTTCTTTAGCTTTATCCCTATCATCATAGAATTGTTGAGTAGCAGGGGTTACTAATGACATGGTTTTTTTATTAACCATCATGTCAAACACTTCCTGTAAACTTTTTCCTCTAGACTTTGCCCACTTTTTAAGAGCGGCATGTTTTTCTTTTATAATGGCGAAGTCTTCAAAAGTATCGTGCTCTGCTTTATCTCTTGACGCTGTAAATAGGCTAGTAAGTCTTTTAAATACAGGAGAGTCTACTTCAGATACGCCTAAAAAGTTAGCCCACATTCCAGGTTTTTTACCTGCTTGCTTCAAATCTATTGCAGATCCAGCTTCTTCATTCATTCTGTCGAAGAGCATGCCTTCTAGGTTACTAATCATATTATTAACCTGACTTCCTACATAAAGAGCTTCAGTTTTATCTAGCACTTTTTTAAGATCACCTGATTTCATTGCTGCTTTTAAAGCCGCTTCGTCTTTTCCTTTTAAGTCTTCGAAGCTGTCAGAGTTAGGGTCTACTGCTTTTAATATTTCACCGTAAAACTTAAGTTCGTTTACATACTCTCTAATATCGTTTGCAGATAGATAAGACTTAGATTCTTTTTTGACCACATTCATCTTCTTAGTTATCTCCTCAATAGTATTAGATGCCATTTTAGTAACATCTTTAACATCATTGTATAACCTAAGAGCCTGCAAAGCACGATCAACCTTACTCGTTTTTAATTCAATAACCCTTCGCTTCTTATAGTTAGAAGTAGCTCTATACTCTGATACAAGTTTTGTCCTCTCTCTTTCTAATCTTTTTATTGCTTTGTCAGTTAAAGCTTTGCCGGTAACCTCCCCTGCTACAGGAACTGGATCAAGTGTTTTAGTGCTTATGGTTCCTGCCATATCAACTGACTTGATTTTATCACCAATAAGATTTTTCTTTTTAACCTTATCATAGTTTTTATAATCAACTCCGATAGGTATAATACGAGTTTCTCTTAGATCTTCAATACCTACCTTGGTTTTAACCATTTCCTTGTAGTTACTTTGCTGAATATTCCACTCAGTTATTTTAGTACTTCTAACTACATCTACACCGTCATCCAAATTACCTTTTGAGACGTACATAGTTTTAAAGTCAAGCATTCCTACTTGTCCATTAGAATAAACTATAAGAGCATCTATAGTACCTGCAAGGTTTTTAAACTTGTCGTGTATCATGTGCTCCGTAAGTATAACAGGCTTTTTGTCAGGATCTATGCTGTTCTGCGCTTTAATTATATCTTTATATAAAGCCTCTACCCCTTTATCTAAGTTGAGTAAAATTTTATTATCAAGACTTTTTACCCACTTAGTTTCTATTCCAGAAGCTATTAAAGCTTTTTCTACTATATCGAGCATCTCTGCATGAGACATCTTTTGGATACCAGTATAATGCTTAAACATCTGTTCTACAAGTAAGTGAATAGTAGTACCTATATCTGCTGCAGTACTATCACTGCTTGAGTAAGCCCCTATCTCATCTCTATACTTTTGTACTAAATCAGTTACACGGTTTGCTACAACTGTATCAGTTTCTATTTCTACATACCCCTGGTCTGTTTTACGGACAGTTTGATTTAATAGTTTTTTAAGAACTTCTACTTGCTTTTCTACTCCTTCAGGCTCGGCCTTTAAAATAGCTTCTGCTGTAGGCTCTCCATTTTCATCTCTTTCTCCTTCATAGTTATCTATAAATTCTGGAACATACGCAAGAGTCCACTTATCTAGTGCAGTCTCTGCGTCTCCTGTTTTTTCTACAAGTTCTTTGTAGAGCTTAGAGGACTTTCCGTTTTCAGCAAATACCCCCTCTATAACTTGGCTACTGCTATTTCTGATTATTGAACAACTCATTTTTCACAGGTATTTTCTGTTCCGTTTGTGTCTTTTTTCTCTATTACTGCCTTTTTACCTATCAGCTTTTTATCACCTTCAGTATCTGGTGCTAGTTCAGGAGCTTTATCATGTAAAGGATTTTGTGACAGAGCCTTACCTCTCTTCTTAGTATGCATACTTCCTTTTAGAATCTTTCTATTTGAAAGTTCTGTAAATAATGCAAGTATTCCTCTACCCTTCATAACAACATATTTAGACATATATTGCTCCATAGGTATCATTACTACTTTACCTCCTTCAAATATAGGCATAAGCTTATCTTCCATCTCCCAACTTCCATCTTCATTTTCTCCTACTTTTGTTTTGTAAGCCTGTACAATTCTTTTATTAAATATGTTTATTCCGGCAGCCTGTGCTTCTTCTCTTTTCTTTTTATTATTTTCTCCTAAATACTCTGCCTTTAAGGTGTATTTTAATTTAAGAGCTACTCTCCCTCTTCTTGGTAATATATTAGAGTTAGTATAATTTCCAAGAATACTGTCTATCATCGAAAAGTTCTTGAATACTCTTTGCCCTCCTATACCCATTGATTTGTATTGATCGAAAGCATTATTCAAAAGATCTGCTAGGTATTCTGCAGGAATATGCTTTGTAAGACCTACTGGATGATTTCTGAATCCAGTTTGGATTATTGCAACTTTAGCAAGTTGTGCCGCAAAGTTTCTAATTCTTTCGTCATTAATCCTAAACAATTCTCTCCAACCGTCTATAACGTCATCTATCTCTGATGGGTCCGAAGGTTGATCGTACATTAGTATTCTGTCACCACCAGTCTCATTAAATATAGGACTAATTCTTTCTATAAAAGGATTATTTTTAGCGACCTCTGGGAATTTTTCTACAAAGGCTTTTAATTCAAGAGCTACAGAAGGGTTACCTTCCTTTTTATCTGTGACTAAAAGGTTTCTTATTTCTTCAGTAAGGTTAGTAGTTTTTCCTTTTAAAGGCATCTTCATTACTAGGCTTAGCATCATATCCTGCATAAAGATATCCATCATATTTACCATAGTATCAAATCCTAACCTTTGGTCTTTATAGTATTCTTCAAACTGCATTTCAATTGCAGGGGCAGCAAGCTGCCTATTAAATTCAGGGAAGAAGGGTTTAAACATTTCAGGAATAGCTTCTACAGAATCTTTAAAGTCTTTTAGATAATTACCTTTTTTAAAAGCTGTATCAAATCCTTGTATAAAATTATTTTCTTTGATTTTCTTTAATGCTAGTTTTCTTACTAAAGTAGCTGCAGCAAGTCCCCCAGTACCTTTTGTATCGTAGTTTATTATATTCACAGCATTAGATAATTCTCCTCCCATAGCTCTTAACTTAATGAACTGGTCAAGTATTAATAACTGATCTTTTCTAAAAGCCTCATCAGACATTTTTTGGTTATCAGGGTCAAGGTACTTTTCCAAAGATTCATCGCTTATAATATCTATTTCTGATTTAACAAGATTTTCTTTTCCGGAGTATTTCTTATATACAGCTTCAATTATCTCACCCTGTTCTACCTTTTTGGAATTAGCAACAGATATCATATTATTACCTTGTGACCTGAAGGCATCCATCATTTCAATTATGATGGGTTGATTTGCAAAGTAAAGGGCTGTTCTAATAGGAACTCCTGCTCTTACCATAAACATAATTGGAGGCGCCATGTCAAGCCCGGCATTGATGTCTATAATAAATGGATCTGCTTCAATATCTACATAGCCGTTAATGAAGTTATTCATTATTCTCATTTTAGACAACTCTTCCTGAGTACCAGCAAATGCATCATTTCCAAATAAGATAGGAGCTCCTCCAATATTATTATTAGGAAATTTTAAGGCAGCATCAAACTCTGTATAAACACCTTCTTCACTATTGAAGTAGGTTAATTTGTGATTTTCATTTACAGCCCATCTTGCTTTTTGTCCTAATAGCTCATTTATAGATTGTAAAGCTCCTATACCTACACCCTTTTTACCTTGAAGGTACCTTTCAATAGTTTCAAGGCTCCAACTCATCTTTAACAAATCCTCTACAGTGTCTGCCTTCGCCTTTTGTTTTTTAAGACGTTTAATATCTTCAGATATCTTTTTAAGTATGCCAGATCCAATAGGTTCGATTAATTTTTCATAGTTTTCTGGAGACAGAACAATACCTTGCATAGTTCTGTTGATTTCATTTTCTACAGCTTTCTTTCCGTTTCTTTCAAACAAAGTCATCGTTGAAAAAGCTTCGTCTACTTCAGGCTTAACCAGCTCAGAGATTCTTTTTTTCATCTCTTTAGTAGCCTCTTCTATATTTTTTTGAATCTCTGCTCTAGCTTTAACAGAATCTTCATCATAATAAACTTCAAGCTCTGCTTCAAATGTTTGTGCAGTAGTTATTATTCTATCTATTGCGTCCAGTGCTTCATCATTAGACATATCTTCTTTAAAGTTTGAAGCGACAAGCATAGGATCCTCGTTCTCTAAGAAAAACATTTCGTTAGTGAATCCCATTCTATCTTCACCGGAGTATTGTTCTAACTCTCTACTCATTTTATTAAGAAGAGTTATAGTTCTCCTTAGGCCTTTAAATCTTTTCTCGAGTTCTCTTTTATTAGCACGGTTAGGATCTAGATTAAATTTTTCAATAAAATCTTGAACAGCGTCTGCCTTCATAAAGTCAGAGTAGGCTGCTTTCTTTTCTCCTTTTAGTTCCTCTATGTAAGCAGCATCGTATTCAGATTCTATATCTTTTATCTTCTTTCTTAGGATAGGATCATCAGAAATGATTTGATTACGAACCCTGTTTTTAAGCTCATTAACTTTATTAGGATCATTTCTTAAATCATCAGTAGTATAAAACTCTAAGTACCTAAGCTCTGTTATACCGTCTGCATTTTTACCTACAGTGTAGTGAGGATAGTATACTGTAAGCTTATCAACGTCATAATCCGAACCTGCCTTGGCTACGATTTCTGTAGGAAGAACTATCATATCTCCAGCATGAGCTGGAAGGAACCCTGCAATTTCAATTGAATCTATAGAGTTTAGTCCTGATGTAGGAATACGGAAACCTAGTAACTTTTTAAGTCTATCATCTAGAATTACATTTTCTCCTTCTTTAATGTCTCCTAATATCTCTTTGAAGTAATGAGGTACGTATACTTGCATACGGGTAACTCTCTGCTTATTTACCTTTTTAAAGTTTTTAAAACCCTGTATATCTTTTTTAGAGCCTAATCTATGTGCATTTTTAGGATTGAGTATGGCGATTACTTTACTCCAAGTTTTGTTATCTCTTATCTTACCAAAATCAACAGCATCATATCCTTCATCTATGCCTTTTTTAACTCCTTCGTCTATTCCAGGATGTACTCCATCTCCTACCTTCTGCCCTCCATTAAACTGTAATATATTAGAAGCTTTTAGCCCCCACGTACCAACTTTGGGTCGTTTAGACATAAACTCTTCAGTAAGTTTTTCTTTAACAAAAAATACTACATCATCAGCCTCCTTATAGTGAGTTCCTTTTTTCTTTAGTTCATTGGGGAAATACCCTTCAGGAAATGTCTTAAACTCTTCTATACTTG
>Ga0208299_1000588_pt1 | contig 32703 bp, 39 predicted proteins | sample 15_taG_FD_184089 | JGI IMG/M metagenome (GOLD analysis project Ga0208299, IMG submission 184089) | Marine viral communities from the Subarctic Pacific Ocean - 15_ETSP_OMZ_AT15312 metaG (SPAdes) (version 2) | ecosystem: Environmental > Aquatic > Marine > Oceanic | place: Pacific Ocean | collected...
CAAGACTACTGCGAGGAAAAAGATGGTGAATAGTTATGAAGATTACCTGATTGAACGTATTGATAGAAGGAGAAAACGATGAAGCGATGTCCTAAGTGTGGAGAGACAAAAGACTTAACTAAGTTTGATAAGTGTAGACGAACTAAGAGTGGTGTGCAAAGTAGCTGTAAAGCCTGTAGAAAGCAATACCGCGATAACAACAAGAAAAAGATTGCTGAAGGTGATAAGCGATACTATCAGAATAACAGAGAAAAGATTGCTGAATCTAAAAAGCAGCGCATACTAAATACTATCCCCTGTGTGTATAGGATTATGTCTAAGACTTCAGGTATATATTACATCGGCAGCACTACTCAACCACTGGGAAACAGAGTAAACAGTCACTTTCATAAGGTAAGTTGTATTGACTCACCCTTTACTGGAAAGGATAAGAGTAACTGGGAGTGGCATGAGTTATTTATTGGCAGTAAAGAAGAAGTCCGAGAAATAGAAAGACATATGTTGTCAACAAGAGTGGGCAAAGACAAGAACTGTATTAACAAGCAGTTGTGGTGAGTCTGAGGTTTACCCGAGAGTAATAAATAAAAAGATAACTTATAGAGAGGTAAGAGTAAGTAACCCCTATAGAGTGTATCCCCCTCAGCAATATATGTGTGGTAAGTAATAGGTGCCTCTTGTATAGTGTGCTCTACTAAAAAAGTTCTTAGAGAGTATACCCAGTTAAACAACTACAAGATCAGTTAGATAAGTTCTGAAAACTGTGTCAGACACATCCCACCCAAAAACCCCAATAAAAACAATAAGATACCCCGAGTTTAGGAAAAGATAGCCTTTGGCTTTTGTTTTTTATAACAAGGGGTTCCCCCAATACCGCCCTATTCCCCCTAATACCGCTTGTAAGGCCCTTGACAGGCCCGTATAGGCCCGATACCACCCATAGATAGGCCAGCCTACCCGTGATGCCCTTACAACGGCTTACAGGAGGGCTGAGATATATAATATATTATAAGGGGTAGAGCTATATGCGAGGATAATCATAAATAATAATATAGAGTTAGAGCTTGATCGGTATATCCCCTATAGAGAGAAGGGGTTATGTCGGAGGATAAAGATATATAAATATTATAAGGGGTTGAGTAGTAGAGTGTAGTTCCCCTATAGAGAGAGATAGATATACTTGAGGATAGAGATAGATAATAATAATATAGAGTTAGAAGTTGTTATGTATATTCCCTATAGAGTAGAGGGGTTAGATACCTATGTATATTTTTGCTATATAGTTGCTAGCTTATACTACAAAGTATAATAGTCTAATAGGAGGTAGGGGGGTATTAAAAAGTTTATTTATATTGCGGACATAGGGGTATTTGACAACGTATACTATATTTTGCTTAAGGTATTGTTTAATAACTCTTTAATCTCAGTCAGTTGCAGAAAGTAAAATAAGACTTGACATGTAAGTATGCGTAACGTATGCCCAGATTATACGCGGTCTATTTTAAACAAAACCCCTTGACACTAACGTATGCCCCAAATATACGGGGGTTATTTTTAAGAAAAGCCCATAACCCCTATACAGGCTTGCTTACCCCAATACCCACTTAATAGAGTGTAGTGGTAATAGATGTAGAGGAGAACCACTATGGAAAACGAAAACGCAAAGAAGATGGCTGCGATGCTTATGTCAAAGCTTGAAGGTCTTGACCTTGACAAAATAAAAGGTATTAATATCGGTATTATGATGGCCGATCACAAAGACAAGTCTCCTTGTGCTAAAGATGATAATCCCTCAGATGACTTTGAACCGCACAAGATGTATGACAAAGACGGCAAAGAGTATGACGCTGATACTGAGGAAGACCACCAACGTATGAAAAAGATGGGTTATACCCACAAGGAAGATGACGATGCCAAATAAACTAACAGAACTTGGTAAACTTATTGCTGAAAAAGAACAAGATTACAGGGGTCGTCAAAAAACAATCGATCGACTTGACAAACAACACGATGCTGGAGCCTCTCGAAGATTTAAAAGCTTTGGCGAATATGTTGATAGTGAGACAGGCGAAAAGAACTATCAAGAAAACGCCGATCAGCTTGGAAAGGAAATCGAAAAACTTCGTAAAGAATATCTTGATGCCGAAGCAGAAGCTGAAACAGCAGATCAAGAAGAAGCTATTGCATCAGATAAAAAGAGAAAACAAGCTAAAGACTTTAAGGACCGTGAAGCTGCTGAAAAAGCACGAGGTGCAGAACCCGTTGAAAGGTCTATGATTAAAAAAGCTGCCGCTGCTAAAGCGCTTGAACAGGCTGCTAAGTCTCGTTTAGGTAAAGGTGCTCTTAAAAAGTTAGGTGGCAGAGCTATGAGTCCTGCCTTACAACTTATGATGCTGATTGCTGGTCCTGGCGCTGAGAAGATGTTACGAGACTATGAAGATAAAAAGACGCCTGGCCCTTTTCGAAAAGACGGCAGCATAAAGCCACCACCCGCATAAAGGAGAATAACACATGAGTAAATCAAGATTAGACAAGGTATTGGATGAGATGCCTGATTACAGTGATCTAACTAACCAAGACCTAAAAACTCTTATTGCAGAGTTTATCATGTCTCAACCTGATGACGATGTAGAAAAATCTCGCGGAACGCGTTCGCGTTTAAAGTTAGATGCTCTTAAGCTATTAGCTGAAATCGTTAAGTCAGAGTCTGGCGGCGATATCAACGATGCTATCTTAGGCATCATCGCAGGTAAAAAGGCCGGTGACGAATAAGTGAAAAAATCAGATCAACTTAAAATCCTTAACGAAGTTAAGCTTTGCAAGGATGACTTCATCTACTTTGCTGAAACTTATTTAAAGATTATTGACAAGAACGATAACCTTATTCCCCTCAGACTAAATCATATTCAGCAACGAATCGAAGATGAACTGAAAGATAACTCTTTTATTGCTATCCTTAAATCACGTCAGATGGGTTCATCAACCTATATTGCTGCTAAGTTCTTCCACGAAACGCTTTTTAATACCAATACTCGTATTGCTGTAGTAGCCCATACTCACGCTGCTGTTAAAAACATCTATCAAATCTATCAAAGGTTCTATCATAACCTTCCGTCTTTCCTAAAGATTGAGACAACTGCTGCCTCAGCTAACGAACTAGCGTTTGTTACAGGCTCATCTATTAAGATTGGCACAGCAAATAGTCAAAACTTCCGTGGTTCTACGTTCAGTTGTATCCATGCCTCCGAAGTTGCCTTCTGGGCTGACATGAATACCACGATTCAATCGCTATTCCAGACTGCATCTAACGATCCAACTATTATATTAGAAACAACACCCAAGGGTCTTAACGATTTTTATCTATTTTGGTCTGATGAGAACGCATACACTAAGCTATTCCTTACTTGGAAAGAGCACAAGGAGTATAACAGAAAGAAGTTTCCTAAAGGTTGGAAGCTAACTGACGTTGAAAAAGCCTACATCAAAGATAACTCTTTATCAAAAACACAAATAAACTGGTTTGTATACACACTACGCACACGCTGCGGCAATAACATACATACCTTCAAGCAAGAGTATCCAGCCCGCGATGAAGACGCCTTTATTGCTTCAGGCACCTTTGTATTTCCTCAGTTCTCAACTAACCTTATCAAGCCTCCAACTGAGTTTGGTTGGAAGTTCTTTAGTCCACCTAACAAATATAAGACTTATATTCTAGGTGTTGACACCGCTTCAGGTAGTCCAACAGGAGACTTTAGTGCTGCTGCTCTTATTGACATCACCAATAGAGATAAGATGGACCTTGTAGCCACGTTCTATGACCGTCTAAGCTTGAAAGAATACTCAAAGGAAATACAGAAGGTGTGCAGCAAATACCAGCCGCTAATCGTCTGTGAGCGCAACTCTTATGGTCAAGCTATTATCGAGGATTTACGCGCAGCAGAGTATCCTTATCTATTTACTGAGACAAAATATGACAAACTTACAGGAGCTTTTACAGATAAGCTTGGGTTTTATACTTCTACTGCTACCCGTCCTATATTAATAGCAAAGCTTGTTAGCACTATTACCTCTAATATTCTTCCTATTAAAGATAAAAGACTACAATATGAGTTTATGAACTTCATATACAACGAGAAAGGTAAGGCAACTGCTGAGACAGGATTCCATGATGACCTTATTATGAGTCTTGGCTTTGCTCTTATGGGTATGGATCAAGCTTTCTTCGTAGAAGAGGAAAAGAAAAGACTACACAGACCACGCAACGTCTCTGAGATGATTGCTTTTGAGCACGCTACAGGTCAACCGCTAAGTAAAGTTCCTCAAGACTATTGGGCAGATGAGTCTCCACTAGATAATCTGCTATCTAACTTTGAGGTTCTGTGACGGCAGTGTGGTAAAATATGAGCCAGGGGACGCAACCCCGATAACAAGCGGGCGACGGAGAAATAGCGTATATGAGCTTTTTAACAGATGAGCAAAACGAGGAAGTCGCAAACCTCTTTCAAGGAAATCAAGTTGTAGAGGATGAAAGTCCTATTGAATCAGAAGTCGAAGCAGCGCCTGCTGTAGAGACACTAACGGATGCAAATACAGAGGAGTCATCCACCTTTGGACAGAACGAGGACAGTGGACATGCTGTTCCCTATAGTCGCTTTAAGAGTGTAATCGAAGCGCGCAACGAGTTAAGAAGTAAAACTTCTGCTCTAGAATCTCAGTTATCTGATCTGAGAAGTCAACTTGATAGTAAGAATACACAACCTGCTGTTCAGCAGTCCTACGAATCAGTAATCGATTATGATGATCTTTCAGATTATGATGATTACTCAGATCCTATGGATAACAAGTTACAAACATATGAGGATCGTATCTATCAGATGGAAGTAACACACGAACAACAGAAGTTGTCTTCGGAAATCAACGTGGCAACACAACGATTTCCTGACGTTTCAAAGGATGTTATTCTTCAGGCCGTTATTAACGACCCAGATGTGGATGTTATGGATGTAGCAGAGCGCTACTCTACTTTCGTCAACGGACTTCGTGAGCAAGCAATCGCTGAATACTTGCAGACTAACCCACAGGCTGCGCCACCCGTCGTAAGACCAGACGCGCCACCTGTTGTAAGTTCTGCTGGTAGCTCGCTACAAGGGAGACTTCCTGGTTCAAGTCGGACATCACGTCCACAAAACATGGATCAGGCTCGTAACTCTCTATTTGATTATTTAAAAGCTAACTGGTCTAACTAGACCGGACATAAACAACTATAAGGAGATTTTATTATGTCAGCATCAATCGCAACACTCGATAGTGTTCTAAAAAACTTTTACGCGAAGGCAATCGCGGAACAGCTCAACCAAGAAGTTCTCATGCTTGAGTTATTCGAAAAGGCCAAACTTGACTGGTCAGGTAAGCGCGTTGTCGTTCCTGTTCACGTCGCCCGTAACAACGGTGTAGGCTTCGCTGCTGAAGGCGCTGCTCTACCAACTGCTGGTAACCAGACTTACGAAGAGCTTCAAATCACTGCGAAGTTCCTTTACGGTCGCTTTCAACTAAGTGGTCCAGCTATCTCAAGTGCTAAAGGCGCTTACTCTTTCGGTAACTACATCGACCTAGAGCTTCGTAAGCTTGTTGAAGACGTTCGTAAGAGAGCCAACGTTGCTACCTTCTCAGGTCAGACAACTACTGGTTGGATTCACACCCGCGTAGGCAACGGTGCTGCTGGTGCCCTAGCTAACTCTGCTGGTGGCACGGACATCCCCTTCTCTGGTGATGCTTCTGAGCTAGAGCGTAAGCGCGCTGCTGCTGTTGCCGCTGGTGGATCACTTCAGGTCAAGATGCGTCGCATGAGCGATTACGCAATCCAGAACGCTGGTGTGCTCGTTACTGTTACTTCAGTAAATACTGCTGCTAACACAGTTGTTCTTACTTCTGGTGCTGCTTACGCCGTGCTCACCGCGCTTCGTGATGATGATTGCTACGCTGTTGAAATCACTGGTGATGCTGCTGCACTAGCTAACGCTAACCTTGAAATCACTGGTATTGCGACTAACCTCGCTTCTGGTAGCCACTTCGGTGTTGACCGAACTGATGCAACTGGTGTTCCTGCACTACAGTCTGATTCTATCCGCTCAGTCGAAGACAGTGGCGTTATTGCTGACTACGATACGTTCCAGAACTTAGCTCTTGAGCGTATGCAAACTCTTACTGATAGCATCTTCTCAGAGTCAGGTTTAGAGCCAGACATGATCATGATGAACCCATCACAGCGCGCTTCTTACACTGCCCTCTTGGTTGGTGTTACTGCTGCTGGTGTTCCCGGTAACCTTTACAAAGACACTGGTAGTGCTGGTAAGGGCGACGGTGGTTTCAGTGGTCTAGGATTTAATAACATCCCTATTCGTGTATCAGTAGATGCCGGTAAGAACATGTTATACTTCCTTCACACGAAAGCATGGAAACTAGCAGAGCTTGAAAAGGCTGGATTCGCTGACCTAGACGGAAACATCCTAGCTCGTGCTGGTGTTGGAACTGGAGGCATCGACGCTTATGAGGGTTACTTTAGGATGTATTGTGACGAATACTGTGAGCGTCCTAACGCAAACGGTGCTCTAATCGGCGTTTCTCTCTAAGAGATTATTTTTGGAAGGGGGGCAGTCGCTTGGGCTGCCCCTCTTCTGGAGTTTATATTTATGATAACTATCTTTTCAGTATTACAAATCATCTTCTATCTTGCTGCTATTACAGCGTTATCGAAAATAGGGTATGATTTGTCTTGCTTATTAAGTGCTATGACCAGTAAGATTAACTGGGAACTAAGCCAAAACCAGATGTGGGATAAGCAAGAAGAACTGCAAGGTAGTTCAACTTTACAGGACGTATATCATGACTAAATACAAAGGAAGCTTACCAAGCGGTAAAGTCTTTGACACAAAGAAAGAAGACGAACGAAAAGCAGCAAAAATACGCAAAACTGCCGCTACAAATATGTCTATGGAAACGTCGGCTGGCGATGTTATTGGTAGTATAGCTCCAATCGTTGGTGCTGCGGTCGGTGCATACTTTGGATCAGGAAACCCAGCAGCTATACAAGCTGGTTACCAAGGTGGTAAAGCTATTGGTGGCGTAGTTTCTGATAAAGAGCAAAGAGAAGAAGTCTTTCAAGAAGCTTCAGAAGCAGAGCAAGAGTTAGAACAACCCAGCGCTTTAGCTAAACAGCCAGGAAAAGACGACAAGAAGAAGAAGAAAAAGAAAGAAACTGAAGGTGATGCTTTTACACAAGCTTTAGCTTTATACAACAAGTTTAGCAAAAAAGATGGTGATAAGGGGATAAGCAACTGATGCAAAACAATCTAGAACATGATGGCTTTCCTACACAAATCAAATCTATGTTGGATTCAGCTAGAAACGCTAAACTTAATCAAACTAGAGTATGGGATTTATCTCTCATGTATCTTAACGGACAACAGAACGTTCGTTATGATAAGTCTCTTCAACAGTATGTAACCCTTCGGAATCAGCCTGGACGTAATCAGTTGATCGTAAACCTGATTCTGAATATGTATCGGGCTGTAACATCGCGTTTAGCAACTAACTATCCAGGCGTTTCAGTTATGCCTGCTTCACCTTCTAACGAAGATATCATCAAAGCGAAGTCTTCTGAGGAAGCACTTAAATATTTTTATCATAGTCAAAGTGTAAAACGCGAACTAACTACTGCTATTGAGTGGTTAGTCTCCTGCGGTAACTGTGCTTTAAAAGAATACTACGATGCTGAAGAGGATTGTATCAAACTAGAAGTTATCTCACCTTACGATCTTTTCTTTGAAGCTGGATGTTCTAACCCAGATGAATCTTCTTTTATCGCTTGTCGTAAGATTGTTCGTAAAAAAGACCTTGAAGCTGCATATCCACAACATATGGAAGCAATCAACGACGCTCAAGCTTTATCATCTGACCAATCAGAAGACAACTCTTACCCACATACTAAATCATATCAAGGTGAATCCTTTTACTATCCTCGTGTAGAGATCTACTCAGTATATTTTAAAGATGGTAACTACGGCATCGTTATGGGTAACACTTGGCTTTACAAAGGAAAAAGCCCAATCAAGGGTATTCCTGTTCAGTTTATTCGTTACACAAACTTGCCTGATAAGTTGTGGGGCATCGGCATGGTGTCAAACATCTTAGATCTTCAGAACCTCTACAATAAAGTTAGAAACCAAATCGTTCAGAACGTTGAGATGATGTCAAACCCAAAGTGGTTGATTCCAAAAACGTCTGGTGTAAACGGCTCATCAATCCGTGGAACCCCCGGTGAAAAGATCTACTACAACGCCGCTGGTGGCGCTCCTCAACAAATAGCGATGAAAGGTATGCCTAGCTATGTTCTCGACCATGTATCGCGCTTACAGAGCGAGATGCTGGACGTTGCTGGTGTTCACTCAACTACACTCGGCAAGCGAGCAGTAGGTGTGACCTCTGGCAAGGCTATTGAGGCCCTTGGCAAGCAAGATGTTAGTCAGTTAGTTATGACTCAGGAAAACATCGAAAGCGCTGTTAAGAAGATGTCTGAATCTGTTCTTCAGTTGATGAAAGAATATTACACCGAAGAACGTTTTATTAACATGATGGATACAACAGGCAAGTTAGTTTGGCGTTCACTATCACAAACAAATATTGTTAATAAGCCAGAAGTATTTATCGAAGCTGGTTCACTATTCCGTGATGAAGCCCAAGATAGAGATGCTAAGATTCTTAACTTACTTGAACTTGGCCTTATCGATAAAAAGCAGGCTATGCGTGAAATCTCCTTTAAGACAGGCAACGCCATGGTTCTTGAAGAAATCCAATCCCGCAATCACGTCCAAGACATGCTTGATGCTGTTAAAGCAGGCGCACAGATTGAAATCTTTGCTACTGATGATATTCCAAAGTTCACTTCAATCTTTGGTGATTACATGAAAACACCTGAATATTATGAGTTAGCTCAGTTTGTTCAGGATTACATGAGAGATATTCTTATTGCCTTGGCTACTTACACTCCACCTGATCCTAAAAACCCTGGTGAGAATAGAGTTAAATACAGAGTATTCCCAACACACTTACCTACGAACGATCAAGATAAGATGTTAGAAGGACTTGTAACTCAAAGTCCACAAGCTGCTGAACAACAGATAGAAGGTTCTGCTGAAGACGCTATGTTGGTAAACGCTATGACTACACAACGTGGTCAAGTTCGACAACAGGCACAAAGTAACGACTTAGCAGTTATTAATAGAAGGCCAACGGAGTAATAACACATGAATACAGCACAAATCGCAGAACTGTTTAAACAATATGTAGACGATTCCGATCTTACTTTTATGGATGATGATACAAAAGTAAACTTTTTAAACTTAGGATGGAGAGAGTTAACTTTTAAAGCTGCTGAATCAGATAGTAACTTGTTTGGAACTTCTCAGAACTACATCAATATCAACGCTGATACTTTAGACTTAGCTCTCCCAGGAGCTTCAGGAAACGCTATTATGGGCAGTGCTCCTGTTGCTGATAGGCTGTATCGTCTGATGAGAGTAGCGCGCTCAGATGCTGGCACAGGGCTAGCACGCTATTACTTACAGGCTGCAAACTCACTCGTAGAGATGCGAAACGGTGTAAACCGCTATATGTTAAGAGGCACACAACTTTTATTTAGCGAACAAGCTGATAGTTGCCTTGTAGAATATGTTGGTTTTCCCACAGAACCGTTCACAGTTATTAATACAGCAACAGGTGCTGGTGTTTATCTAAACGAAATAGCTGCATATTATGGTGACCTTATCGCACTTATGGCTTGTAAACACTACCAAATCAAAGACTTTGCTGCTAATCCAATCTTGATGGCTCAACTTACTATGAGGAAAAACGAGTTAGATTCTTACCTTATGACTGGTAGGTCATGGAATCAAAACAATAACGTCGTAGGAACAGACGAAGCAACATATTACTAAGGTGGTAAATATATGAATCACTGTGAAAGGAACTAAAATATGGCTTACCATAAACGAGAAATAGGTATTTATAGAATAGTTTCACCAAACGGAAAGACTTATATTGGAAGCTCCGTTAGTTGTTCAGAAAGATGGAGAGACTACAAAAAGCTTCGTTGTAAGGGACAGCAAGCGATTTATAACTCTCTAAAAAAATATGGTCCTGATAATCACAAGTTCAGTGTTCTCATCAACTGTGAAGAAACAAATCTTGTAAAGATGGAACAACTCTATATCGATATATATCAGCCTCAGTTAAATATCTGTATGACCGCAGGAAGACCACCAGATCGCACTGGACAGGTTTCTTGGAATAAAGGGATACCAAGGTCGCCAGAACTTATTAAGCAGCACACAGAGTTTCTGCGTGGAAATCAATACAGGTCTAAGAAAGTAATCCAACTTAATAAAAGCGGAAAGTTAATCGCTACCTTTAATAGCGCTAAGGAAGCAGAAGACTTAACCAAAGCTAATCGAAACGGTATCTCAAGAGTTTGCCGCAACAAACAAGCAACCTGTGGTGGGTTTAAGTGGAGATATGATGGCCAGTCCTAAAAAAGAAATAGATATAATAACAGACGGTATGGCTCTTAGCGACCCCTACAATAACCAAACGTTTATCCAAAACCTTTATAAAAACCGTGGACTTTACGAAACTCGTGATGGTTTTGGCACTCTTATGGAGTTTAACGCTCCCTTATCTGCGCGCATAACTGGTGATGCTGCAAATAACGAGGAGTTTGGTCTAAGGAAACACTTAGGTTCTTATACTTTTGTAACAGATTTTGGTCATGAACAGATCCTTTCTGTGTTTTTAGCACGAGGATGGACTGGATATAAGGCAGAAGCAGGCACAGATTACCTTGATTACTACTGTGTTAACATCTATGACGTAACTACAAATAACTTTTGGCAGGAAGTTCTCTACGATCACACTGCCGAACAAGAGAAGACTAACCAAACTACTGGTTATTACAGAGGTTTTCTTGAAGCAAGACCACCTTTGCTAAACTATTCAAGCATAAAAGAAGCTAAAAGTGATGATTTCTTTTTTAGTGATTATCTAGGTAAAGTCTATTTTGGTTCAAAAGAATCAGGTGTCTTTATCTACAATCCAGCAGCTTTTATAACGAATAGAGATAAACGGGTTAATAACTTAAACTCAAGAGACCATGTATGGTCTTCACTAACAAACCAATACAGTGAAACATCACTAATAACTCCAATAAGTTTTAAAGATGGTCTGTTTATTGATGCGTATGGTTATATTACAGATGATGAACTAGGTGGTATCGTAGATTTAGATGCTAACGACGGACGTATTGTTTATGCCTCTGGAAGATCTATTTACTTTTCAGATATAGGTGTTTCAAACGCTATCATCGGTGATAACACTTTTACCTTTCACGAACTACGTTCTGATATTACAGCAATAAAAACGTTTAACGAGATGGTAATCGTTTGGTCCAAAGATCAAACTTTTATTTACCAACCATCACAAGGTGTTCTCTTAACCGCTGGCCGTATGACTGAGGTTCATAGCGAAATAGGTTGTTTAGGTCCAAACGCTGTTCTATTCCGTCAAAATAGAATCTTTTGGGTTGATGATAACGGAGTGTATTCTACTGGAACAGGCTTTTCCGCAGAGCAAGTTTCGCTTCCAATCAAGCGTTTCTTCACAGATAGCACAGTAAACCCTTTTGTTCACTACTTTGCAGCTAACGGTTTTGTAGGAACAGACTTAAACTCCCCAGACTTTGTTTATCGCTTTAGAGATAATACTAGCCAAGTGCATCTAACCTATGATGAAGTATATGAGCAACTTATGCTTGTTGTTCCAGAACTAAACTTAGTTTGGATTTATAAAAACGGTTGGTATCTATGGTCTTTTACTTCGATTGTAGAGTCAGAACCAGATGGTGCTGGTGGATATACTTATAAAGTAAGCGGTAATCCAAACATATCATCGCCTTGGCTTACAAGCACACAAACAAAAACTTTTGCCGTAGGTGGAAGTGAAACTAAACAGATTATTAATAAAACTGTTAGCCGTGAAGGTTTACCAACTACACAAAATATTGGTATCAATAAGTCTTGGAGATTATTTCAGTGGGGTAGAGGCGGCACACTTGATGGTTCTACAAGGGATTTTGACGAAGGTAAAAGAACTATTGGTTTTTATGATGGTTCAGAAGATTCTACCAACAACACAGTTTGGTTTGACCCACTAGAACGCTGGGGCAACAAACTATCAGCAGATGTAACACAAGCTACCACATATACAGAAGAAGATGAGCTATGGTATTTGCCCATCTACTTTACAACAAATCAAGCAGGCCATCATCAAGTCCTTGGTTTTAACTTAGAGTTTTCCTATGACACAACCAAATATCAAACTGTTCCCTTCGCAGGAGCAGGAGACGACTCAATCGTCTTTATGTTGCCCACCGAACGAGCAGTCAACTATAGCGGATATTCACCAGGGACTATTGCAGGAACAGCGCAAGTTTCAGACACTGCTGGAAATATTAATATCAAGTTTGATGCTAGTATCCCTTATGCCGCTGGTAATACGTCTTATCCTTATTCTAATCTAAATCGATATAATAAAAATCCTGTTATCTGGATTCCCTTTCAAAAAAGAAATAGAACTGGCACAGGTGATGCTCAGTCATCTTTGATAGGTGGAATCACAACAGCAGAATATTATTACGGTTCTACACCACCTGGAACACTAGCTACTCCTATGAATACTATTGTTTGGAATCCAGGTTATTACTACTTAGAAACTGCGGATACAAGAACAACAGGTGTTGATTGGATTTATAAGTCATCACAAATCGGTATTGAGGGTCAAGAGCAAATAAAGGCAAGAGGTTCTTATTCATCAATAAGCAGCAGAGGAACTGGTGAGCCTATTAAGCCATGGTTGTTTGGACCTTGGAACACAGTAGCAGGTTCAGATTACAAAGATTATGTAACACAACTGGTTGATGTAACTGATGATAATATCAATAGAGCTGCTCTTGAGCAGGTTGCAAATAAAAACTCTATTAGAACCAGATTTAAACCTGCTGGTTTAGAAGATAGACTGTTAGGCACAAGTGCGCTATATGGCGACAATACTAACGCTTTGGAAGGTAACTACCTTGTTGATGTAGAAGAGGTAGACACAATAGCTACTTCTGATTCAGTTAGAGGTGAATCTGTTAACTACACGTTCTTTGGCTTTCTTTTAGACAAAGCAAGTAAACTTAATATTAAATCAATCAAAGTAGCCTTACAAGCTGTAGCAGGACGACGGAGGCGTGGTCGATGACTAGTAAAAACACTGCGCTTTTGTTTGGCAAAGACTTAGATACTAGTGAAAGGTTTGATAAGTTTACACTAGATGATTTTGTATCCAGTCGAGGTGAAAACTTTGCAAGAGCAGGAACCCCTCCAGAAGAAGGTCAAAAGAGTGAAAACTTTGTTTGGCTAGAACAGGGTGATCACAAAGGTATAACTATCGTCAAAAAAAACACAGTCTTAGTAGGACAACCGGGAGCTAAGTTTACAGCGCCAGTTATTATTAAGTCAGGTGGTTATGCTATTTTTACTAACTGTTTTTTTGAGCAAACAAAAGCTACTGCTGAAACGTTAGTTACTATAAACGAAGGTGGAAGAGCTATATTTCAGAACTGCGTTTTTAAAAGATTTCCTAAAGGTGATACTGAAAGACTTGGGCAAGTTAGTAATACCTCATGCTATATTGCTTTAAATACGACTATCAACGGTGAAACGCTAGGTTCAGCAACAGGATGTATTTGGTTTGAGGAATCAGACTCTAACGCAGTGTCAGTTATTGATAATAAAGGCACAGGCAACGGCGACTTCTTTATAGTTACAAGCTTAAACGCAACTACTAAGTTGTTTGGCGTCGCTGCTATAACAGGAAACTTAATACTATGACAAATAGAACTCTTACAAAACATCAGTTTAGTAATCAGACTACTATCGATGGCAACAGAATAGAAGACGCTTTACAAGATGTTCAAGAGCGCTTTAACTCTTTGGACTTTAAAGATATAGATGGTTGGTATGAAAACCGTTTTCACTTTGCCAATACGCCAGCTTTATTATCTGCTGGTTCATCAGGTTATCTAACAAACACTTTTGTTTGGCACAACCCATGGATCTTAGCTATTCGTTCAGAGATGCCACATGATTTAGACGAAACTAATCCAAATAACCCTTTTAGATTTAAAGGTGCATCAAGGTTCTCACCCAATACCAACTCACAACAAGGTAGTGGATTCCCATCTGGTGCTGAATATGATATGGGATGGTTTTGGACAACATCAAAGTATTTTTCTAAGCCAACAATAATAAACGACTTTACTGTTTTTGGTTTATTTGATTCAGATTTTACTGAGGATGGTGGACCACAAGCATGGTTTAACAACCAGTTTTATTACACACCATCAGAAGAGTGGGCAAACGATTTGCAGATGTGGATTATTGTAGATAACCCACTAAACACAGGTGATACTTTTGTTCGCAATAGTGAAGTCCATCTTTGGGGATCTAGCGCAGGATCTTTTATTATGTCAGGCGACTTACAAAACCCACCGCTGGCATATAATACAGGTGAAAATATTCTAACATGGTTTCCAGATGCTTCAATAAGAAGAGTAAACGGTGGTGCTTGGCGTATGTCTGATTTAAATATCCCTGTTTTTGCAGGTTCAAGAGTTCGTTTTGTTGTAGGAGTCCCAGCTTTTAGTGAAGATACAAACGATGAAACGCCTGTTCCAAACAGTTCTGGTGTAGGTGATGGTCAGTTATGGAACGAAACAACAAACTGGTCTGATGACCCACCGGCTACTTTTGGTGGTAATATTTGGACTGTGAATATTTCAGTATTCCAGCCCTTGGAGAAAACACATGAGTGATATTACACGCAAAAAACTTGCCAAAGGAACAAAGCTTCAAGCACAACCAGTTGATGATTTCTTTACTTCTGTAGCTTCTGCTATACAGAACGGAGAGTTAGATAGGGATAATCTACCTTATGAAAGTGGTTTTGAACTAAACTATTCTGTTGATTCTATTGGTTGGACTGGTGATACGGAAACACAACAACAAGCTTGGACCTTTCCTTTTATTTTACCTGAACCACAAGATACCTTTCCACGAACGTTTCAGTTGGGTTCATCATCTACACCATACACTTTACGACGTATTGTCTTTAGTATAGACCAAGGTGATGAGCCTATTGTTTGGTTTCCTTATCAAAAGCATACTCACGTTAGTGCTGGTCAAGATCATACTATGGGCACAGTTAAAGGTGGTATGAGTGGTATCACTTTTGAACTTAACATCTTTAAGAAGACTCCATCTATTATTGCAAGCCAAATAAAAACTTGGGAAACAGAGTTAGTTTCTTATACAATCCCAGGAACTGTTTTTAACTTTAATAATATGGGACAAAACCCTTATGTTCTTGAAAATATAAACAAACTATTTTCATCTGATTCTGCTTACTGCATGTCACTTCAGTTTGTTGGTGATGAGCCAGCCGAAGATGCTGACGGTAATAAGAACGCGATGATTAAAAACTTGCAGATTAGCTTAGAGTTTTCAACACCTTTAAGAGCAAGAGATCAACAAGGAGGCACGGATGATAACCCAACTGGGATGGCGAATAATCCAGTTCTTTATGGTGATGGTTCTGATTCTCCTGATACTATAAGCTTAGGACCAATCACCCCAGGTGATACAATCCAAGCAGATCCACTACAAACTAATATTGAACAACTAGACAAAAAAGTTCAACGCAAGATGAGTGGTGGTTATTCTTCTAAGTGGTCTAAACCACAGTTCCAAGAGCAGTTAGACATCCAAGCTTATGACGCTTTTGTAGTTCCGTTGTTTAATAACAACTACAACTATAAAACTGAAGGGATGGATTTATTAACGATGCCTTACACCAGACCAGATCCTACAGCTACACCAGACCAAAAACCAACACCCCCAGGTGGAGACGTTGTATTAAGTAAAGTTTATGACCGCAGGGTTATTCCTATTACAGAACCTTTTGAGATTCATCATGTTTTTTTATGCTATGAAGGTAGAGATACGTCGGGTCCTAGCCCAACTATTAGCTCCCATGCTACTCCTGGTGGCACTCCTTTAGTAAATACCGGGACACTTGAACTGGAACTGTTTATGGGTTCAGGCTGGGGTTCTGATTGGTATGGAACTGAATCACTCGCTTATTGGGAAGAGACTAACTGGAACGATACAAACATAGTTGATGCTGGTGTAGATCCTTTAGTTCAAACTATAGCTCAACAAGAAGGCGAAACAAGAACAAGGATTATTCAGATTCCACTAAACTATCAAGCTGCTGCAACTAACAGTGAAGGTTTTGGTTATTACAGAAACGGTATTCCTGCTTTTGTGGGAAGAGGTGTTGGTTATAACTCAAACGATAGAACAGAGCACGTTAGAACAAGAGGTGTTGCACCAACTATAGCTCATACCAAAGGTCAAGAAAAGTTCTTACATATTTTGATGGGCTGGTATGGTTTGCCTTATAATACAGCTACAGACGGCCCTGGTGAATATTATGGAAGAGACTTATTAGCAAACGGTGGAGCACACTTGTTAATCATAGGAAAAAAATCACTTGTTAGAAGCGAGTGGTAATCAATAGAGGTAATACACATGGCACTTAGTCCCGAAGAGATGAAGACAATCCGAGATAAACGCGAGGGTCGAAGAGAAAAAGGTAAAGCTCTTGCTCGCCAAGCTGCTGCTCGTCAAGAAGCAGGCTTTCAAGACTTTGAAAAACGCAGAGGAGAACAACTAGAAGGCCGTGAAACTGGTCTAAAAGCACTTAAAGGTGCAGAACAAGTTGGCTCAAGAGGTATGCGGAGACAAGCTGCTGCTGGTTTAGCTGCTGGTCAAGCTGGTGGATCGTTCGGTGGTGGTGGCACAGGTGCGTCTTTACGCCAAGCTGCTGCTGAGATGGGCCAAAAACAAGCAGAGTTTGGTGCTCAACAGAGTCTTTTACAAGAGAAGTTTAAATCTGATGAGACTACAAAAGCTGCTGGCCTTGCCGAAAAAGCTGGTGAGTATGGTGCAGTTGCTTCTGTCCAAGGTGTTGAAGCTGAGAAGTTTGCTGCTGAGGCACAATCAGAACTTGAAGACAGACAACGCAAGATGGTAGAAGCCGCAGAAAACATAGCGCAACTTAAGAAAGATAATAAGGGCGAATCTTGGTATAACTCAGATAACGAAGAAGCTGCTGCTGCTGGGATTCAAGCTTTGGCTGATGCTGAAACAGACCCAGTTATTAAGAAGAAATACCAAGATGAAGCAAAACGTATCTTAAAAGAGGGCGACTCCGCTTTTTAAGAAAGGAATAATATTATGGCAAGAGTTATTAAACTACCAAGCGGTCGGGTTTTTAGAGCAGAACCTTTAACAAAAGACCCTAAAAAGCTCAGTATGGGCAATAAAGGTGCTTTTGATTTTAGTGAAACAGTTAAGTTATTAGATCAAGTAGCTGAATCAAAAGGCGTAGGTGCTCTCGCTAACATAGCTGAGAAAGGTTATGATGCTATTAGAGGTGATGTAAAGCGTCCTACAGAGGATAAGCCAGCAGATGCCCTTACACAAGCTGCTAAGGCTCGTGTAGGAACAAAAGCTATTGCACCTGCCCAAGCTCAAAAGCCAAGCACAGAAATACGCACAGAGTCCTCAGATGAAGAAAGAGGTCCTCTTCTACGTCAGCCTGGAAGACCTGAACAGACACAACGTTTTACTCCAGAACAACTAAAAGCTATTCGTGAGTTAGATGAAGCTGGCGAGGAGATGGGTCGTGAGACTGAAAGAGAAGACCGCGAGCGTCGTATTAGAGAGGATATGCAGAAGATAAGAGGGCAAGCTCCATCTTTAGAAGAAGCTGCACGTTTACGTTTAGGCGCAGCACCTCAACCTTCACCTATTCCAGCCGCAGATCCAAGACTACAAAGAATCATGGATCAATCCAGACCAGCACCAGTCCAACCTATTAACGTTGCTCCAACTTTAATCAGAGCCGGTGGACCACAACAAGCAAGTCCCGGTCAAATAGCTGCTCCTCCTATGGCTCGTGTAGCACCAGTTCCTGTTAGTGGTATGACGCCACCTTCTTACGGTGGTGCAAAGGTTCCTCGTCGTCAGACTATGGCACAAGCTGGTCAAGCCGCAGCTAAACAAGTAGCTGCTAACGTTCGTCAAGAGGCAAAAAGAAAAACCCCAGCACCCGCTGCTGAAATAGATATTACAAGATTTGAATCTCCAACAGGACAAGCCAGAGGTTCTATTGACTTTTTTAGGGAACTAGCAGGCGAGCTTGGAGCACGCGGTATTGGTATGCCTAATATCTCACAAGAGCCTTTAGATATTCCTTACACAGTATCTATTGATCAACTTTATGGTTATGCTAAAAACGCTCAGACCCCTCAAAATCAAAAACTAGTGCTTGATGCTTTGGCTAATAACCGTGTTACAGGCATGGGCTTTTCTACTATAGCTGATAGGTTAAGTGGAGCATATCGCCAGCGTTACTTAAAAAACGTTGTAGCTTTATTTCCTAAACAACAAAAGGCACCAAACCTTATCGACGCTATTGGAACAGTTGGTAAAGCTTACGCTTCCGAACAACTTGGCCGACGTAGAGCAAGAGATATTTCAGCCGGTGCAGCAGAAGCAGGCGTTGCTAAAACTCGTGCAGGCACAGCTAAGTTAGCAGCAGGAGCACAAAGATCCGCTGAACAAGCCGTAACTGAAAGAGAAACCCGCCCAGGTCGTGTTAATCTATTAGCTGCTCAAGCTTCAAGTAAAATCTTTGATTCAGCAATCAAGGCTATCAAAGCAAAAAAACGTCGTGGTAGAGGTCGCCGTCGTGCTAAACCTTTAGTAAAAGATTTCGTTAAGCTTTATGAAGGAACTTTCTCTAAGGAACAAGGTGCTGGACAGAAAAGACTTGATGATCTTTTAGATATTCAACGTAAACTAAAACTTAAAGCTGGTCAAGCTAGAGCAGGAGCTAAGGTTACTACTTCAGAAAGAGTTTTAAACAAGACAGCCGCTGCTGCAAAAAGCAAAGCAATCAGAGAAGCTAACGCAGCCCGAGGGCAGTTAACTGATATTGCAAACCAAATCAGGAATCAAAGAGGTTTATTAAACGATCTAGCAAGAAAACGTGGAGCTTTCAGTGCTTTTGCTGGTAGAACTTTATTACAGAATAGACAGCCTACTGAAGAAGAACTTAAGGCTTTTGGTTTAACTCAGCAACAAGTTCTTGACGCAAGATCAGCTATTGCAGGGCCAGACGGAAGATATCAGCGTTCAGACCGTAGAAGACCCGCTGGAAAAAAACCAACTAGCAAACCCAAGAAGAAAACAGCAAGAGACTTCTTACCAGATTAGGATATTTTTACATGGCAACAGTTAGACAAAAGATCAACGCTGCGAGAAAAGCCGGTATTGCTGGTGAAGATATCAAGGCGAGGATGAGAGAACTTGGTCTACGCAAAGAAGACGTAGATCTAGATTATGATGAAGCAAAGATTAAAGGCCAAAGTAGACTAACAGAAAAGTCTATTAAGGAAGGTTTACCCTTTATAGGCTCAGAGCCTCTTGAAGCCTCGCAAATACCCGCAGAGGCACCTGCCCCTGTCACACCAGTAGAAAGGCCGTCAGCGCCCGTTGTAGAGCGCGCCAGACCTACTTTATCACAGGGCAGAAAGATTGAAGGTGAAGGTTTTGTTAAGGCCGGTCTTCGTGGAGTAATCCCAGATGCTTTTGGAATCGAAGAAGCTATCTTAGGTCCGAAGCCTCTTATCTATGACAAACAGCAAACTCAAGCAGATATCGCCAAATACAAAACTATTGGACCTGATGAGTATTCTTTATCTACAAAACAACTTGTTAGACCAGTTGGTCTAGCTGCTGGTGTTGCTGCCGAAGCTGTAACACAAGCTGGTGTAACCTTACCTGCTGCTGTTGAGTCTCTTGCTGGTGTTGCAGGACAGATGGCTGCTGGTAAAACTTTTAAAGAAGCTGCAAGAGCAGTCCCTGACCCTGGAACTTTTGAAAAACAAAGAGCCAAAGCACTTGAACAAGCCACTGGTATTCCTGCAAAAGAGTTTAGACCAAAAGGTAGAGCAGCACTTGCTCAATATGCACCTTCTATTTCTGAAGATCTTTCAGCAGCAGAAGCAACTTTAAGAAGGCAAGCTTCAAAAGATGTTTACACTGCGATGCAAGATGACGCATCAGAAGTTCTTGTAGGTCTTGGAACTGGTTTATTTACAGACATCATCCCTATTTTACCCGAACAAGATCCATCTAAAACTACTGGTGAAGTATTTGAAGCTGCTTATGAACGTGGTCGAGAGATGCCCGCAGTTTTAGCAGCGTTTGGTTCTATTGGTGTAGAAGCCGCAAACCGCGCTGGTAACGGTGATTTTGCTGGTGCTGCCAGAGTTTTAGCTGAAAAGCCAGCTACACTAGCTTTGACTTTAGCGCCGTTCTATCATAAGCTTCCAGCAAGAGGAAAAGCTTTTGTTGATAGAGCAGCAAGATTTGTGCCTGGAGTTGCCGCTCGATTAGCTAGAAAAGTAGTAAGTCCCGAAGGACGAGCAAAAACTAAAAGAGTAGTATCAGATCCTTTATCTCAGCCTACTGTAGAAGAAACAGCAATAACAGAAAGAATCTACGAAGAAGCTCGCTCTACTCGTGAAAAAGCTGCCGAGGCTGTTAGGGAAATCTCAGAAGAAAAAGCAGAACCTAAAGAGGGTTACCTAACTGAAGAAGGGTTTGTCGATAAACCAAAAGTTGATGAAGTCCTTGCAGAACAAGAACAAGCTTTATTTGAGCGTGACTCTAGTATTGAGTCTGAACGTAAACTCGGCCCAGAGATGGACGTTTCACCTGAATATGAAATAGTTGAAAAACCAAAAACCTTTGATGAATATACAACTGCCGAAATCGAAAAAAAGATAGATGACGCTTCACCTAAAGCACAAAATATTGAGCGTGCAAAAATCGACGTTGAAACACAGATCGAAAAAGAACGACTTACCTCCGAAACGTCAGATAAACTTAGAAAGGCTACAAGAGAAGCTGATCTTCTTGCAGAGGAATATGTTGCAGAGGATACAGGTGTCATCGATGCAAAGATGAAACTTGAGGAAATCACGGAAACAGTATCAGGAGAAGGTCAACTTAATAAAAAACTCATAGCTGAGAGAAGATTGAGCGCCCAAAAAGGAAAAGTCCGACGAGAATATTTTGATACACCTGAAGGACAAAAGGCTAGAAAAGCTTTAAAAGAACTTCAGGATCGAATCAATCAAGACTACGAAAAAAGTATTAAAGCTGTTGATAAAAAAGCTAAAGAAGCATATGAGGCTATTGAACGCAACGTTGTTGAAGTTCAAGAAGGTAAGTTTGTAGATAAGTTAAACAAGTTAAAAGAAAATACATATGTTGAAGCAGAAAACGCGCTTTTAAAAAAGATAAAAGCGGAGCAAAAAACAAAAACGACTGCTGTTTTAGACCCTAGTTTTGAAAGAGTAGCCTTTCCTGAAGCCAAAGAAGTTCTTATCGACCCTCAATCAAACAGACCACTAGTAGACAAAACTGGTGAATCCTATGATATTACTCGTTTAGAAGTCTTACAAGTTGAAGAAATCAGTAAAAGGGTTAAAGAACTTTCTAAGAAAGGTAATACTAACGAAAGAGTTTTTGAAATCTTAGATAATCCGTTAGAGCCTACTCTTGAAAGTAAGGCTTTAAGAGAAATAAGGACTGAACATCCAAAGTTATATCAGGTAGTCAAAAACGAAATACTTGAGAACGGAACTTTAGAAGGGATTGAAACAACAGCTTCTACCAGACAAAGAGTTGTTGAAGTTAAAGAACCTCAAAGATTAGTTGAATCTTTTGAACCTAGTTTACCTGATACAGCATCAGGTATCGCTAATAGGCATCAAGCCTCACCAAAAATAAGAGAGATTATTGCTAAAGGTGTAGCTGATATTGTTGATAAAAATATTATTACCTTGTTGGTTGATCCAAAAACTAGGTCAAGTTTTGCTAAAAGTTTAGTTAAAGAATATATTCCAAGAGCACAATACGGGGCACGCACTAGTAATATTAAGATTATTGGTAATCGTTTGCGCGAACTTGTTAAAGCTGGTGATCTTTCAGATATTTCAATACAAGTTGGTAGTGAGTTTATCGGTCCAGAAAAACTTAAATCAAAACTATCTGAGTTTTTAGACGAACAACCAAAAACTGAAGCAGGCAAGTTACATACAGCTATTAAAGATTCTGTTATATTTAAAGTTAAACAAGCTGCTTTTAAAGAATCACTAAGCCAAAATATTAAATATGAAACTGCTGGTATTAAGGTTGATGTCCCTGGTGACCCGTTTGCTGCTCGTGACCCTGCTCGTCTTACAACTACATCTAATCCTTTAGAAGTTATTCAAGATGTTTTAGATAGGGCAGGCACAGATAACATGGCCCCTGCTGGGGTAGTAGTTCCAAAAGGAGCAAGCCTTGATGCTATTGCTGACGGTGTAGCAAAACAAAAACCTTTAGTTGGTGAGACAATCAGAGGTTATATAAAGCCTGACCCGGTGTTAGCAAAAGTTATTGGTTCAGATATTTATGTTGCTCCGAGCTTTAACGCATCTTTTGGAAATATTCTCAGAGCCTTAGATGCAGTAAACAAAGTTAACGATGGTTTTTTTGGGTTTGATTTTATTCGTGAAACTAAAGTTGGATATACTTCAAGAAATATTGCTTCTGCAAGAAACAACCTGAAATCAAACGTTCTTCTTTATACCCTATATTATGGTCTTAACGAAGGAGCAATAGCAGCCAGTGGTATCCCTTCTGCACTTTACAAGGCTATTGGTTCAGAAGTATTTGGAAAAAACTTTAAACCTTCTAAGATGCTTAACGAAGCTGGAAGTGCTTATGAAAGATTCGCAAATAAAAAACCTAAAGATGTGTTTGAAGCTGATCTTTTTAAATCTATGCGTGAATCAGGCTTGGTTGACAATACTAATATTTCTAACGAAGTTTCACTACTAAATAAAAGTTCTTTGATGAGTGACGTAGCAGGGAAAATACCCGTAGTTGGTAAAGCTGTAAGTCGATTTATTAAAAGAACTAACGCAGTCCAAGATACAGCTTATACTTTTGGTGATAACTACTTCAAGTTCTTAGCTGCTTATCAAGAAATATTTACAGGCAAGGCTGCAATCGAAAAGCTTACACCGATTGCAGAAGGCTCTGTTTTCGGAACTAACGTAACGTTGTGGGAAAAAGGTAATCCTATGATGACCTTAAGGCTAGACAATAATATTTATATTGATATAGTAAAAGGTTCAGATGGTAAGATATACAGACTATTACCCGGAGACAGAGGACCTCAGAGCCTTAGACGAAGACTCTCAAGAAAGCCTTTAACTGATAGACAACTTAATAGATATCTCAGTAAGGGTGCTGCTAGACTATCTTTTCAAAAGTTTGTTGATTACGAAAGAATCCCTGGTTATCTTGGCTTTCTACGCGCTCAACCAACAACTGGTTTGGTTTCGTTATTTACTACCTGGGCTTATAAGATGATGGATCTTCCAGGTAAGCGCGGTATTGCAGGTCACTTCTTAGCTGGCGAAACAGTTATCTCTAAAACAACTGACCCTGGCGTGGCAAGTATGTTGAAGACTCAGAAAGTAAATCGTGGAGCAAGTAGAGCAGCAGCAGTTGCACTAGCTAAATCACAGATAGATTCTGAACAAGACCCTAATATTAGACGTATGTTGGCCTGGAATAAGAAGGGCATGGTTCCTATTATTGCTTCAGTATCACAGTTAGACCCATGGTCTTTTGTTTACAGAGACGAGACAGCAACAAACTTCTTTGCTCCTTCAGAAGCAGTAGCAAGACTTTTATTAGGCACCGGGATAGCTGCTGCTGATGCTTGGTTTGATAACGCTGATACTTTAGCTGGAAGTGTTAGAGATCTTACTCTACAAAAAGGTGAGAATCCACGTATAACTACTACTGCCGGTAAAGAAGCTCGTAAGCTTTGGATGAAGTGGAGGTCAGGCGAGGTAGTAAGTGCCAAAGATGCTTTAGCAATAGCTGGTGTAGGCGGCACTCCTTTGTTTGATTTAGTAGATATGGCTATTGAATCTGAGAAAAACCCTAACGTTGACTTAGCTGCTTATACAGTTGCGTGGTTAAAAAACATGACTATGGGTGCAACAACAAGAGCTTTATTAGAATCTGCTTACGGGACGCAGCGCACACACCAAGACGTTTTAAGAGACCCAAACTTTTTAGATAAAACTTTTTTTAGAGATCGCTACAAGAAATCGTTGTCATCTGCTTTCCGATCAAGACAAAGAGATAAGATCGATGCTGCTGATGCTTACTCTTCAGCAGCAAGAAGCGCAGTTGATATGGCACTAGGAACAGGATATCGTATGTCCTTTGCCCATAAAACTATTGGCAATAGAGATATGGGAACTGTGCAAAGATGGGTTGATAGATTTGGCAAAAAGCTAAAAGCATCCTTACTTACAGAACAAAAGCGACGGTTAGACGCTATGGCTGCTGCCGGCGATCAAGACGCAACAAGAGAACTAGCTGACCGTTATGCTGTATTAAAATCCGCAGTAGACACGCAAACTAACGCTTTTAAACTGAGATTAATCAACTCTTTAAAGCAACAAAAATATTACCAAGGGCTTGATAAGAGTGGTAAATAATATATGGAGATCACACTATGACCGAACAGAAACAAAAAACAACTAACTACCGTATTTCATCAGCGCCAGTAGTTGGTTCACAAGGAGATGTTTATCCAATCGCAGCTTCTGCTGGTGGAGAGGCAAGACCTATTCTACCTTACATAAGGACTACACACAGCGTTCCTACGGCAGAGGTAGTAGGTATCCTTATCTGCGCTGCAACAGCCGCAGTCGTCGTTAGAGGCGACTTTATTGGCGTAGCCGCAGGCAATACTGGAAAAGGAATCACAATCGCAGCAGGGCAGAGCCTTTACATCCCTAAACCAACAGATGGTTGGGGTGCTGAAAGTTCCGCAGAGTGCTACGTTGCTATGTTCTACTAGGATAACAATATGTTTAATCGACTAGGCGTATTACAAAGTTCTTTAACTGGTGCTTCCCCACGAGCTTCTGCTGGTGGAGGTGGTGGTATCTCATATAATATTAACGACGTTGCAAACGGTGTTATTACAGATCCAGAAGGAACCCTATACGATGACGGTGGACCCAACGACCCTTATGGCACTGACTATTATCAAACAACTATTCAAGCTGCGGCTGGCACACAAGTAAGAGTTACACTAACCGTCTTTGAGATGGGAGATAGTGCTGGCCCTGGAGGAAGATCCGGTTATGAGAAACTTCGTATCTTTGATGGGCAAGAAGGTGTGCGTGTGTATTTTGGTAGCGGAACTACAGGCGATGTATTATTGGGGGAACAGACAACAAGCTTTGTCGGTGGCTCCTTGCGAATCGTCATGGACAACGCCGGCAAATATGGTCTGGGAGGCTACTTCGGAACAGATGATGCAGGCTTTGCACTCAGTTGGGAGACCATCTAGTATATGAAAAATCTACGCAAGTTCGCAAAAGAAAAAGAACTGCCGTATGGGCCAATAGCTGCTATCTACCGTAAAGGTTTAGCAGCATGGCAAACAAGTCACCGACCAGGAGTTTCACAACACGCCTGGGCTATGGCAAGAGTAAAGTCAGTGTTGAAAGGTGGTAAAGCTCGTGGCGTTGATGCCAAAGAGTGGAAAGCAATACAAAAATACAGAGCGGCAAAACGCTCACGGAGTAAATCATGAGTAAAGTATGGAGTTGGGTAAAAGGCAAAGTTGTCTCCCGTAAGTTCTTAGTTACAATCGGCGCAATCGTTGGTGCCTTTTCAGGTGTAGTTACATGGGACGAAGCTGTCTCAGTAACTATGGTATGGTTAGGCGCACAGGGTGCAGTTGATATGGCTAAGGAACTAAAAAACTAATATGAGAAGAAAGAAACTAAGTGCCTGCTTTTATGTAGATGAGTTTATGTGTGGCTGTTGTGGTGAGGTTGGAAACAAAAAGAACCTTCAGCAACTGGTTACACGATTAGAGATGCTTAGAACTAAGTTCGGCAGACCTATTCATATTGTTGGTGGCTATCGCTGCGACAAAGGAAAGAACAACTCACATCATATCTGTAAAGGCGCTGACATCCGCATAGACGGTGTTTCTGAAGGACGGCTAGCCAAGGCTGCCAAAGCTTTCTTTAAGAACGTTAGAGTCGGTCCTGGCTACGTTCACGTTGACTTTATGATAAAGAAAGACAAACCAACTGAGGAGATATCTGATGTCAGCAACAAGACAGACCCTAAACCCAGCGTTAAAAGAAAAGTTCGCCGGAAGCCAGCCGCAAAGTCAGCAGCCAAACCCAAGACGACAAGCCGCAAAAGACCTAGCAAAAAAGAAGAAGGCCAAAAAGGAGAATAATAGCTATGACTATTGAACTACTCCTTCCCTTACTTAGCTCTATTGTTTTAGTCGGGGGACTTGGTTACAAACTAAACGCAGAGTTATCCGCTATCCGTCTTATGGTTGAAAAGCTTATTGTTAAAGCTGATGGAAAGTGGGAACGTCTTGATAAGCTTGAAACTCGTATTGAGGTTCTTGAGAAGACAAAGCAGTGTGGTAAATAATAGCAGCAGTGTTAAACACTTCTGCACAAAACAGCAGCCTACCGCCAACTGGCTGCAACAAGTATCTTTTTTACTTGTAAAATAACGCCAATAGGCGATAGGAGAAATCATGGCTATTATGACAAATACCTGCACCGTTCAGGTTCAAGCAAACGGAACAGCAACAATCCCAGAAGGTAACTGGAAAGTTATTTCAGCAACAGGTATCGCTACAGCAGCCGGTGCTGGTGCTGGAACTGCTACTTGCACAATCACCGTTGGTGGTTCTACTTGTGTTTCAGGATTCTTTGATGCAGTTGGTGGTGGACCAATCGCAAACAACTTTTCTGATAAGTCTTGCTTTTACGCAAGTGCTATCGATGATGACCATGCTAACGTAAGTGCTGGTGATGTTATCGCTTCTGCTTGTGGTTCTGCATGGGACACCAATCAGTCTGAGTTTCAAGTTACACTAAAACGCACATAAGATGAGCAAGTCTGCACGGAAGGATGCTGCTAAGAAACTGAATAGTCCTCAGAGAACATCTGAAGGACCAAAGAAGTTTGTAGTTTATGTTAGAGATCCGAAGACTGGGAATATCAAAACCGTTAGGTTTGGTGATCCTAATATGAAGATTAAGAAGTCTAACCCAGCAAGACGCAGATCCTTCCGTGCTAGGCACAAGTGTGACCAAAAGAAAGATAAGACCACAGCAGGATACTGGTCCTGCCGTGCATGGAACTAGAGGAAACCATATGAAAAAAGTAATATTATGCATGTTAATAACTGCGTTAACGTTCGGATGTTTAATCGAAGAGAAGCACTACGCTTGTGATGGTGATGCTAAGTGTTGCGCTGGTCCTGATGACCTTGATGTCAAAGATCATAACGACGCTATTGAAGATGCCGACAAACAGTTTGCAGATTTATTTGAAGAAGTAACTGACACTAAGTAAGAAAAAACTTAACAAGCTATCAGATGTTTGTTATAATAAGATTCGTTAGTAGTTAATATTCTCTTTCCAAAGATAGAGTAGGTCCCCTTTAATCGTTGGGGGGCCTGCTCTTTTCTTGTTTTATAGATGGTAATAATCTGACAGACCACACCCCCAAAGTTTTTTTTACTTAACATGGTCACTTTTTTGTGGTATGATCTATTTAATATAGACGCACCGAGCAGATGCTAGGTTAACACCGGAACAAAGAACTTGAGAAGTCAACGATTAAAAACTCAAACCCGTTCTGCAAGTAACCTTCTCTCTGTAAGGGAAGACACAAAGTCGATGGTTCTACCACAGTAATATTGGTTATTTTTTGGGCTTCACATACGCCCTCAAGTTCTGGTTACTTTATTACTGCTGGATATTTTAGAATCACTTCCCTTGAATAAGACTTTTGATAGGGTTATCCCCCCTATAAGGGGAGAGAAGTATGTTGAAAATAGTGAAGCAATAATAAAGAAACTATACAATATTTAAAAAACAATAAAACATAAATACTCTTAGAGCCTGCCGGATGCAGGCTTGAGTAGTGTATAATAAAAAAAGAAAAACAATATGGCTTGGAATAAAAGAAAAAAACACATAGGTATTTATCAAATAACAATAGATGAATATATTTATATTGGAAAGAGTGTTGATATATTTATGCGTTGGTCCAAGCACATGACAGACTTATTTGCTGAGAAACATCACAATAAGAATCTTCAGAAAATCTTTTTAGAATCTAACTATAAAAATATAACCTTTACAATATTAAAACTTTGTAAGAAATCAGAAGTAAACAAGCTTGAAAAAGAATATATTAAATCAAACTCCTCAGACAAACTGTTAAATATTTCTCTAAATAAATCTAAATAAAAATATTATTTTAAAATAAATAAAAAAAGTTGAGGACTTAACGGATTTTTCTCTTGTGTTAAACTACTTACTATAGATGGTAAGAGACACAGGAGATTAACCATGGCAAACATAGCAAAACTATTAAGACTAGAGAAACAAATAATAACCTACCAAGAGTGGGCTAAGAATACGAGAGAAAGAAACAAGATGATTAGACTGGGGTATATCGATGGAAAGGTAAACTTTTTCTTTGATAAGTCAGGTGATATGATTGAAGCTTACGTTAAAGAGTGCTTCCCCAGCTTAACAAAGTTGCATCACAAAGATCCTTCAGGGTTTGACTTTCAGTCTGGACTAGCTTCACTCTGTGAGATTAAAGGTAATAGAGCACACGATAACTTTGAAAGAGAAGGTAAAGAATACAAAATATTTTTAGAACTTACTCAGAACAAAAGAACTAACTCTAAAAATAACTTGATGAGTGCTCAGTTAAAAGATAACTGGGACTATCAGTTCCTTACGTTTGATACAAGTCCAGATAACTTTGGTTACTTCTGGTTAATAGATTGGAAGAAAGCTCAAAAAGATTATCGTAAGCTTGCAGCTACAACTAACGGTGGACACAACGCTTATGGTGTAAAGGTAAAACCTATTCATGTGTTAGCTGAAGCTAACATGTTTGATATGATGCTTAAGGAGGCAGAGTAATATGAAAAATAACTACGATGAAATACTAGAAGAACTAGCAAAAGTAAGAGTTATGTTAGAGAACTTATTTGAACAAGACTTAACTGAAGAAGAGATTATTCAGTTTGATAACCTAGACCCAGATGAAGAAAAGGTATTGCGTATGCGTTTAGGTTTGGGAGAACCACTTAAAGGTTCTTTAGATAATAATATTTACAAGGAGCAGGTATGATTACCGAATCAGAAAGTATCTTTATAGATCAAGGATTACTTCAGAGACTAAAAGAAGATCCTATTAGGACTTACTTGTTACTGAAGATGCTTATTGAACAGTATGTTAAGTTTGATATGCCAGACGGAGAAGAAAGAACTATGGCACCTGGAGCTATTGACTACGTTCTAAAAGGTATGATGAACGAAATCAAACGTCAATACCCAGAAGTCCGTGAGATCCGCAAGCCAAGACTAGAGGAGTTGAACTGATGTTACCACTTATTCACAGTCATACAGTCCTTACTAACTTTGGTGTAGCTCCACATAACATGAAGTGCTTTGATGATAATACTTATATGCCAGTAGAAGATATAACTACTCAGTCAAAGCGTTGCTGGAAGAGGGTTCACCTACTACATGAGAAGCTAAGAAAGCGATATGAGATTGCTTTTAGATCAAACAACATGGATACTGCTGGTGTAATATATGCACAGCTAACTGTTGTTGCTGAGATTCTTAGAATATTATTACAAGAAATAAGTCTTGAGGATGACCCTACAAGACTAGAAGATTTAAAACAAAAGGAGAAAAACAGATTATGGTTAGAAGCAGCACCACGGATGAGAACGGTTCAAGAGATGATCGCTTGGCAGAACACAATACATCTATCAAAGTAGAAGGTTCAGAGATAAGTTTTACTGAGGACTCAGTGCCTGGGTTTATGATTGAAGGTTTAATAGGTCAAGCTATTACTCAGGTATTTCAACAACTAACATATTTTAACGAACTCTATACCGATAAGGATCACGAGAAACACAGTGACTGGTTAGTCAACGGTAAGGCCCTCTGTCTCATCGCCTACGCCGAGGCAGAGCAAGTCTTAGACTGTATGTCACCTATGAAAGATGCGACGCTTAGACCGGCACACAGAGCGTTTAGAAAGATTACTACTGAGTTCATCAAGGACCAGAAGAAGTTGGAGAAGAAGACAGCACTAGCTAAACGTCGCAACAACAAAAGCTTTGTAACATCGATAGGTAATATTGCTAAGTGGTTGACATCAAGCACAGTTGTTATGTCCTCCTACTCTAAGCCAAAGGATATACAGCACGAGGTTAAATCATGGCGAACGTAAAAGAATCATGGTGTCAAGAGCACCCACATGAATATGCTTTGTCTTCAGGCTTATGCACACACTTAGATTGTGTTAAAAAAATCATATGGACTCACGCTAAATCGTGGCGTATGATTCACAAGAACTGGTCATATATCTGTAAGCTAGGTGTAGCTGATGACTGCTGTATCTTTTTAGTTAGTGAGTTACTGAGAGAAGAGAGAGATCAAGGCAAGAAACCTACGCTTAACAAGCACTGGCTTAAGTTTCGCTTACAGAAATATATTGCACAGCACATGCGTAAGGGTGATCTTCCTATGAGTAAGGTGCCTGTAAACCTTCGCAAGAAGTTTGATCAACTTACATGTAGTATTGATGCCATAAAAGAAAAGAACGCACACTTGCTTGACGAACTGGTCTGGTCGGGTGCTATGCGAACAGGCGATTCGGTCGATTTAGAAGAGCAGACTTCTACCTTTGAACTCAAAAACTTAGGATTAAAGATGTTTGGTGAGACAGTTATACTCTTTCTTACAGATGAGATTGATACCAAGGAGTATACAAAGCTTATGGGTATTGGTATCGCCCCAGCTAAAGAGTATTCTCAGCTTGTAAAGAAGCACTTGAAAGAACTATTCACAGAAGGTGAGTGGTTACCTACAGTTAACAAAGACGTTGCAGCTTTCAGAGCCAAGTATAAAATCAAGCACCGCATCTAAAAAAATATTATATAACATAAGTCCTCCTTTTGGCTTGTCAAGCTCATCCTTTCTGCTTTTTTTGTGGAGAGGGTGAGCTTTTTTTCTTAACAAGAGGGTGCTTTTGTGATATACTACCTATATATTAGAGAGCAACTAAACAAAAGTTGTTGCATAAATACTACGGAAGGAGAATAAATATGCATATCACAGTATTCACAGCAGATTATGACAACTGCGAAGCAGGGATTGTTAACATCGAAGGTAAAGAAGCGTTTGTTGATTGGGCTAAGAGCTACTTTCAACTCAACGAAGAGAACGAAGGGTGTCCAAAGCTACGTTACTACTGGACCATAGATAATATTGTCGAGGCAGTAAACGATTACGATTACTTAAAAGAGATTAAGGTTTTGGACTTTGATGAAGACTTCACACTCAGCTTAGACTTCCCTTACAACGATTACTGGGACAACCACCCGAACAAAGCAGTGGAGGGTGAGTAAGATGAAAAGATGTCACACTTGTAACAAGCAGAAAGCTTTACATGAGTTTCATAGACTAAAATCAGGAGGCCAAGGTCGCCACCCAAGATGTAAGGCATGTCGAAGCAACTACTTCCAAAAGAATAAGAAAATAATCATGAAGTATCAAGCCAAGCATAGAACTTCAGGCACTCCTTGTGCATACAAGATACAACACAAGACGACAGGAGAGTATTACATAGGCGCTACAACGATGCTCATCCACAATAGCGTTACAAGCCACTTCAATAGCCTTACATACCCACAATCTCCCTTTACTGGGAAGAACAAAGATGATTATAAGGTAACAGTCTTGTGTCATGGAACTGAAGAGCAAGTAAAGAAGATAAAAAAATATCTTCTAAGCTTCAGAGTAAATAGAGATAATAAGTGTTTAAATAGGAGAATAAGATGAACGCAGTTGATATGTATAATAAGCTAAGACTAGAAGCTGGACTAGTCACAAAAGAGGAACTTAAAAAGGAGCTTGAAGACCATGAGTTGTCTGTCAAGGGTAGTAGTAAAGACCTAACAGAAGCTCAAGAACAAGCCTTAGTCAAAGAATATTATGAACTTAACCCAGTTCAAGACGAGGACTACAACTACAGTGATTTAACTGGATATATGTATAACTACGATGATGCTAAGGTTATATCACATGATGAGATGCAGTCCTTGATGGATCAGATGACTGAAGGCTTCGTTAAGGGAAGTCTTGGACAAGACTACAGCGAGGAGAGTAAAAAAGATGAATAACAAGACTGAAGATTGGCTGATTGAACGACTCGATAGGAAGAGGAGAAAGCGAT
>Ga0208299_1000590_pt1 | contig 32649 bp, 28 predicted proteins | sample 15_taG_FD_184089 | JGI IMG/M metagenome (GOLD analysis project Ga0208299, IMG submission 184089) | Marine viral communities from the Subarctic Pacific Ocean - 15_ETSP_OMZ_AT15312 metaG (SPAdes) (version 2) | ecosystem: Environmental > Aquatic > Marine > Oceanic | place: Pacific Ocean | collected...
GACTCCGAGAGTATTAGTCTCTTGGATGATAGCACAAATGAGGTAATCCACAAGTGGATATAAAAACGAGGTGAAAACAATGTTAGAAGAAATGAAGAACGAGATAGAAGCATATGCCAAAAATGTAGGTGTATCTGTTGATGAGGCTAACGCCGTATTCAACGATATTGCCACAGATAATGGCTTAGACCTGAATAACCTAATGGAGTTAAAAGTCGCAAGAAGCGTCTTTCGCTCCAAATATGGTCAGGCAATGAACAGACAAAAGAAGACAGAAAGTGGTGGAGAAGAAGGTAATGATTCCTTTGCATCTTTTTCAAAGAAGGCAACAGGGTTCTTTTATTCTGTTGATGGAGCAAGGAATTGGCAAGAGTACCGCATCAATCAAGTGGTCGCTGAATATAACCGAGATGCTAATGCCGCTATAACTGCCGGTAAATGTGCAGTCGTAGTATTACATGAAGATGGCTATGAGTTTTTAAGAGCCAATGATGGGGAGATAGTTTCGGCTGTTTATCCTACACTACCTGAAGGAAAAGCAATTGTTGAAGTGGATGATGATAAGTGGGTTATGCCACTTGATGATAGAGCAACATGGGGAAGTGGGGATAAAAACCCTAACTTTGGAAAGCCTATTGATGAAGAAGCATGGACTAGGAAAATGCTGTTTTTGGGTAAAGTTGGTAGTGAAGAATATGAATTATTCACAATGACTACTAAAGGTAAGATTGCACAAGAATGGAATCCTAATACTTTTGAATGGTGCGAGTTTACTTGTATTCGTGATAGTCGAGGACAAAATGCGCTTTATGCAAGGAAGGATGGAAGTACCATTTCATCCTATACTGCTACTGAAAGTGAGGATTCAATAATGGATTTAATGATGGAGCATTTAACTTTAACTCCATTGGTTGCTTTGGAAACCTATCATGCTGATGCTCCAAAATATAGCACAGTTATTACTGATGGAAATGTTTCCAGTATGAATTTGAATAGGTCCACTAATGGTAATGCTACAATTTACATTAGTGATTTAAATGCTGATTTTGATTATGATGGTGAAGGTCATTCCTCAACACCTTGTTGGGTTCCTGAACATATTAAAATTGATTTTGGTATAGGTAGTAATGTGGTTGTAATTGGCCGCACTTCCCAAAGAGAAGTAGATGGGGAATTAAGCAATATGTCTGTAAACGTATCAGGAATATACGTTGTAGATAGACACGGTTCAGTATCAGATGATGCTGCACCCGCTGAAGACGGAGGTTTTTGGTGGGATTGAATCTTTGAAAATGGGAGGGTTAATTTGTCGGGGTTGACCCTCCCTCCTTTCAAGGGGGGATAATATGAGTATTACAAGTATGAGTGGAAAAGCGTCGGGCGCAGTAGATAAAGATGTTCAGAAGGAACTTCAATATCAAAACTGGAAAAAACAGGCTGCGGAAAAGCGTGAAGAACAATTGAAGAGGGAATTTTCCCATCAAATTATTTCTATCGCTGCTAAACCAAAGTTAGGTAAATCGGGATTAGGATTAGATATTCGCACAAAGGAAGAGATTGAAGAAGGGTACATTATTCGCTTCTTAGATTTTGATGATGGGGCGGAAGTCACATGGAAAACTTGCTGGAATAACGATGAGGGCATTTACGTCTATTGTCCTAATCACATTAATAGTGATGGAACTGAGAATTACGCACTGACTAAGCAGAACGCTATTAATTTCCTTAGAGAAACTACTGAGATGATTTCAGAAGGTGTGAAGGTTAGAGCAATAATTGTTGATGGGATGGATAAATTAAATGATTGCGTCACTAATAAATTACGCTATGAGATAAACAAGGGTGATAGGAAGAAGATGACTAATCCTATTTCACCAACACAATACGGTGCAAGGAATATAGACCATGATGAGGTCTTCAGAAACGCTCTAATGATTGATGCTGATAAAGTGTTTATTACACATTTGAAGCCAACATTTAGCGACCATATGAACCCTACACCTACAGGTTTTGTACCAAATTGGAACAAAGATGTGCCGGATAGAATGCACCAAATGATTAAAATTAGCGATGAATCATTAGGTAAGAATGTAAAATATGTTGCTAGACTTTTGGCTAGTAAAACTAATCCTAGCATGGTTGGTAAAACATGGACTATCTTTGAGTCGGATGGTAAAACGGCAAAATGGAACGGTATTCCTGAAATGAGGAATCGAGAAGTTTGAGTTTCGCTACACATGGGGTTTGTCAAATAAAAAGTGGAAAAGGATATTCACATAGATGAAGGGCTTTTTCTTGGCTGGTTTGGTCCGTTCACTTCCCCTCTTAGCGAAAGCAAGGTGATTAAAATGAGAATAGAAATAAATAAAAAACAGATGTTAGATGCGTTGAAAAATGTAGAGTTAAAAGGAAAATGGTCTTCTGTATCAGGACTATCTTCAAAAGGTATTGGAAACTATGTTCAATTCCGCATAGTTAATAACTCTCTATTATTATGTAATTCAGATGAATCCACAACAGCAGTTAAAGCGATTAATGTTGAAACTGAGGATGCAGGTTCTTTTGTTGTGGAAATAGAAACGGTTAGGAAATACCTATCAAAAATGGGGGATGAATTAAAAATAGTGGCTGATGATACAGTCGTTATTACTTCTGAAGGAAAGAAGGCTACAATGCCGATTGTAGTTAGACACCCTTATGAGGGTAGAATAGAACGCTTCTTGGAATATTGGCCTTTTACTTTTAATGCTGAAATGGACGGGCTGTTGAAATTTGGTTCAGTACATATTGATGCTGGGATTCAAATAACTGGGACTCATCTTAAAGAGGCTATAACTGCATGTGAAGTAGTAAATAATGGAATATACAAATTAAATTATATTTGTGGAGATGAAGTAGTCAATGATAAACTAGTATTATCTTCCAATAAACAAATTTCGTCTTATGAAGAAGACGTATTAATTTCCCGTAGTACAGGGGAATCTTCCACCGTTTCTTTCAGTGGACCCCTTCATAAGTTTTTCAATGATGATGAAATAATCAACATGTATATCGGTGATGACCAGCCGATTTTAATGATTGGTAATTCTAATTCAGCAATTGTTCGTGCGCCGAGGTTAGATGTATGATAATAACATATTTAGAAGCAGATAAAACTATCAGATTAAGATGGAGAGATTCTAGTAGGATTCGACAAGAGAAGATTATAGAAGATTTTTCTCCATATTTTTTTATTGATAGCGATGAAAGAAGACCAAACGATTATAAAACCACAATGACTGTTAGCGGGAAAGATGTCAAGATTACAGGATTCTACAAATACAAAGAAGGCCACTGGTCTACAATTGATGGAAAACCTTTGACAAAAGTATTCTATGACAATCCTAAAGATACCTACAAGGCTAGAAAAAAGTTCAAGCAAACATGGGAGGGCGACGTGCCTATTCTAAGGCGCTATTGCGTTGATGAATTGAAGGCTGTTCCTGAATATGAATTGCGAAAATGGTATTGGGATATGGAATGGTTGCCTGATGAGCATGAACATAGTGGCGCTATTACTTGCATTGCTGTTTATGATAATTATTTAGAGCAGTCTTCACTTTATTATTGGACTGAGATGACTGATGAGAAAGGTTCTATTGTGTTTTGTGACGATAATGGGGTAGCGAATTATCATTATGCTACTGAAAAATCTATGCTTGAAGCGTTCTTAGGAGCGATTTCAGAACAAGACCCTGATATGATGATAGCATGGTGGGGAATGCAGTCTGATATTCCTAAGATAATTGAGAGATTAGCGGCAAATGGTTTAGACCCACGAAAACTTTCACCTTATAATGAGGTTAAAAATGTTGGATATAAGCATATTGGCAATTTAGATTTTGGTTCTATTGACCAGCCAATCAGGGGTAGAATAACTCTCAATCTTGATTTAGCATTTGAAAGACAGTGGATGGATTCTCAGCGTGGAACATTGCCGAGTAATTCTTTAGAGTATTGTGCAAGTGTTTCTGTTGGTGAAGGTAAAAAGAAGGATTCTATTTTCACTGATAGAAGCGAGTTTTTCATGAAAGCATGGAGGGAAGATACTCAAAATTATTTTGATTATTGTGTTCAGGATGCCGAATTGATGTATAAAATAGATGAGGAAATGGGATTAAGTGAAGGGGTATTAGCATTGCAAAAATTAGTATTAGCACCCTTTGAGGCTTGTTTTTTCGTATCACACATGGGCAGCATATATTTCATGAGAAACGCATGGTGGAAAGCACCCACTGGAAAGAAGGGACCGAAGGTTGAATATGATGGAGCGATGATTTATAATCCGCTCGATGAAGGAACCAACGGTTTACATTTAGGTGTGGCTGCATTCGACTTTGCATCTCTTTATCCGAGTTGTATTTTGGCTCGGAACATTTCATGGGAAACTAAAAGTGAAACTGAAACTAAACTGAAAGTGAATCTAAAGACTCCGAGAGATTTCTCAGAAGTTAAGAGTGAAGATTTGAGATATTACAAGACTGATAAGTTAGGTCTGTTGCCAAAGGCTATTCACACCTTGAAGCCCTTGAGAAAGGAATATAAGATTAATATGCTTGAGGCTTTGAAGGTTGGAAATAAGAATGAATACGTTAAGTGGAACTCTATGCAAATGGCTGTAAAGCGGTTACTTGCGAGTTTTTACGGCGTGGTTGCGCTTCAAGGCTTTGGCTGGGAAGACGTAGATTTAGCCGCTAGTATAACTGCTAGTGCAAGAGAGGCAATTAGAGAAGCGGCGTTTAAGGTGGAGGGATTAGAATGAGTAGAAGAACTGATAGTGAAGGGAGAGCGCAACCTTCTGAAAAGCCAATTAGAAAATATTGGGCAGAAAGCCCATTAGGAAAATATTTGAATCAAAGTAGCCGTAGTGATTCTGATAGAAATTGTATGGCTTGCGGGGGTTATGGAAATGAAAGGGCGCACATTCATGCACTTTCATATGGTGGTAGTAATTTACCTTCTAATATTCATATGCTTTGTTCAATATGCCATCATGAAAGCGAAATGATAGAAGGGTATTCTTATTGGCTTTGGTTGATTTGTAAAGCCAGTTTATTTCATGGCGGTTCAGATATGACATATGAAATGGATTGTAAATCATCCAGTGATAAGACATTGGTAAAATATCAGTATGCGAGCGAATACCCTGAAAAACTAAAGGAGTATGCTAAAGAATATGAAACTCTTAGTATAATGCAAGCGTGGGAAATCCCTCAACCTATGGCTTTAATTTACCTTTCCAATTCGTCACGATTCGGATTTACTTTTGATGAAATAGACCTTGATGAAATAAGGAAAATAACTGAAGCACCTCTTATGAAAAAAACCTCAATACATATGACAGATGAAATATGGAATGGAGTAGTGAACGCATGAAAGAAGGATTTCAATGTAGATATTTAGGTTGTAAAACTAGAATTTTAAATTCCGCCCATATTGGTGATTATAATACTATGCCAACATGGGTGAAAGAACAGATTCGTAATGGTTATTGTATGAAACATGGGATTTTAGAGTTTTCAGATATGATTCCCATTGTAAATCCTGACCCTGAAGCGGAATATGATAAGTGGGCATTAATTGATGGGGAATTAACTCCCCTTATTTTTAAAGGAGAGGAAGAGGAATGAAAGTAGTCTACGCACACACGGATTCGCTCTACGTTCCTATACCTTCTATTGAGAAGGCTGAAGAGATTCAAGTTATACTTAACAAACACATACAGGATAATATATTTCCTAATGTAATGGACCTTGATGAACACCCTATGGACCTTGAGTTTGAAAAGTATTACAGTGTCTTAGGAGTAGGAGCAACAAAGAATAAAAACGCTGGATTAATTACTTGGAAAGACGGCGTTTATTTAAATGAACCAGAGTTTGTCTGCACTGGTTTTGCACTAAAAAGAATCGCTGAATCTACCATTGGAAAAGAAACCCAAAGGAAAGTAATTGACATGTGGATTGGTCAAAAGACTGAAGATGAAATTGTTGATTATTGCTGTAGGCGATATAATAAAGTTTCACATGGTAGGGTTGCTAAAACTGACATAGTTAAAAGAAGTCGAGTTAAGGCTGATAGAATGACGGTCCAATGTGGCTGCAAAAAGAAATACGATATTACCTATGTAAGTAGTCTCTTATCTATCCTACCTGATGCTTATTGTGAAGATGATAAATGCAAGAAGCGACTTAAAAATTGCACTACGGTAGAAGGCAAGCGACCTACATTTGGTGGCGGTTTTGCTGGATTACTTTACTATAATGAACATGTTAATCCAAAGAATAAATTAACAGATTCATTCTATCATATGGCTTGCTCTTTCAAGAGCCATGAAACATACACAGATTGGAACGGAATGAAAAAGCCCGCCCGATATATAGCAGTCCGAGAACATGATGAATTGGTTAACTTTGAACCTGATTGGGGAAAACTATCTCAATCAGAAGTGGTTCAAAAAATACGACCTATATTCGATGCGATGAATTGGGATATTGCTAAAGTGCAATTAGATGAACAACAGAAAAAATTAGGAGAATGGTTTTAATGGAATACACATATCAATGGAATCCCGAATGGGCTGAAGACGACGCAATGCCAATATTGAAGATTACTAAATCTTCATTGAACACTTTTGAATATTGTCAAAAACAATATCAGTTTAATTATATTGAGCGTCGCCCACAGGAAACATCACAAGCAATGCTTAAAGGAACAATAATACACAATTCCTATGAAGAGTTTTACAATGACTTCGATATAAAGAAAGCAGAACCTATGGATTATAATAACCTGTATGATTATTGCATGGGGTTATTCCCAATAGATGATTATAGTGACATGTATCAAACGATGGCAGCATTTGAAACTGACCGTTTTATTACTGCTCGCACTAACAACACCATAGAAGAATATATTCCTGCCGGTAATGAATTAAAATGCAATGCTAGAATTACTATTCCCCATGATGCAAACCCTAAGTTCTTCTTACAGCGAGATTATGAGGTTCATCTTCAAGGAATCATAGATAGAATCTTTCAGGAAGGAGAGGGATATATCCCAATTGAATTAAAGACTGGTGGATGGAAAGCAAGGAAATCAACAGCGATGAGAAAGGAAATGGCCTTTTACAAGTTCTTAATGGATGCCGACCCTGAATGTACTTTATCTCCCGTGACTCATTGGGGCTGGTATTTTCCAGCCGCTAATCACTTTGAAGTCGAGGCAGTTAAGACTCGCAATGTGAATGATATTACTAAGCGGATTGCTAAACTTATCCATGCTTATGAAACGGGATTATTCCCAACATCCTACTTTCCAGCAAAATGCTCATATTGTAGTTATGTAGGAATATGTGATACTGCACAAGGCAATGAGATGTGGGGATGGTGATTTGGTCAGACTTTGTAATCGCCTTTTTAATAGGTGTAATTATTGGATTAAAGGTTCCAAGAGAAAAGAAAGCCTTTGTGGTTCATGGGGGTTATGAAATGGGAAAGAATCTGAAAGCGAAGGAATGTTCAAAACACAATTTACTTCTATACTATGGGAGTAAATGTAGTGAATGTGCCTTTGAAAAGGCTGAAGAACAATTTGAGGAATATCAAATAGCAAGGGTTGAGGGGTTCATTCCCTCTGATATGACCTTTGAAGAATGGTTAGGTGAAGAAGAATGAGAGATAAAATACTTGAGAAGATAAATAGCAAGGAGTGGAAATTCCACCAATTGCTTAAATTATCTGAGGCGGCAAATGCTGTTGCTGAAGAGATGTATCAAGAATTGACTCCTCATGAGCAATTGACTTTAGTTTGGAATGAGGATTTTTCCACGCAGCCAAAGACCTTTGGAACATTCTTCAAAGAAATAGTGATGGCGACTTTACATAAGGAAATTATGAAAGCCTTTCAAGAGAAGTTTGAGGATGCTACGGTTAATTTTGATGCACCTGCCCAAAAAAGCCACGCTCCACCTCCACCACCACCACCAATGAATGAAAAATCTGCCGACACACGGACTTTAGAAGCCTTATCGGAAGGCAAAGATGTAAACTTAGTAGAAAAGGATGGTAAAGTATCTACTAGAGCAGGTAAAGTTAACGTAAAGAGGGTTTAAAATGTTTGAAGAAATAATTGACGTTCAAAAAGAAACCAATAAAACCTTACAGGAATTATTGACCAATGTAAAGCGTAGTAATAAAATACTAATGATGGTTAACGGCGTTAATATAATGACAATTGTAGTTTTACTTTTAGTATTGGTGGTCAAGTGAAATTCCCTAGAGAAGTTTGGGCTGGAGCAAACATACAAACAAATGCTTTCTCTAATAAACGTAAATTAGTTCATAATCAGGATGAGTTTAACTCTTACGTTAAATTGTATAATGGTAAAATGAACTGCTTTACTTCAGTTTATGACTATGAACAGTACACTGAGAAGCAAGCGGTCACCTCAACAGTTATCCTTGATAGAATATTTCTTGATTTTGATGCCCATTATGGAGAACCTGATAAACACACTGGAGCAGTATTAATTCACCCTGAAAAATTAGAGGGTTGTTTTGAAGATTTACAAGATGTTGTAAAATACTTGGAAAAAGAAAATCTAAAATTTGATATGTCGTTTTCCGGTAGAGGGTTCCACGTTTATGTTTATGGGGAGCCTACTAAAAATATCCGAAAACTAACTGCGTTTTTTAATCAGATGAAGACTTTAACAAAACATGGGACTTTAGATAGTAGCGCAGTTTCACCTAGAAGGTTGAGGCGAATAAGTAATACTGCGAATATGAAAGCGGCACATAATGAAGGGTGTTATTATTGCATACCTATGGATATAAAAGATTTAAATTATTCTCCTAAAGAGGGAACACTGGAAATACTACATGCTGCTAAATCTCAAAGACTTTATCCTCGCATAACCTATGGTGAAAAATTAGTAGTGTGGCCTGACGTTGCACCAATCGAAGAATCTACTGTTGAAGTAGATGTGATTAAGGTTGGTAATTTACCAATACCTCCTTGTATGCACAGTGCAATTATGATTGAAAATCCAACAGATGAAGCGAGAGCCTATCTCGTATCGTGGTATAAGGACTTATTATTGTGGGCGGATTTCAATGTACCCTTTACTTCTAAAAAGGTAATTCCTAATTTAGAAACAAGGAAGCAAATAACTGAGCAGATTACCGCTGAGATAAAACACTTACATGAAACATATGGAGTATGGTTAGACTTTAATGAAGAAGTCACTAGATACAGAACTGGATATGTAGTCAATGGGAATTATTCATTCCCAAACTGCTATACGCTCATCCCTAAAGGCTATTGTATAGGTAAATGTTGGAGGTTGAAATGATGAGTTTTAAACAATTTAGACAGGATGTTGCCCTATTTTTAGCAATAACTATTATTATAATATTTGAGATTATTACATGGCCTTTCAGGAGGAATAAAAATGCTAACGATTGATAGTAGAGAAAAATCAAACCTTTCCAAGATGGTTGAAAAAACCGCAGCAAAGTTTAATCTTTCATTTGAAAGACAATGGATTGAGGTTGGAGATTACGTTGCTGGTAATATTTGCTTTGAAGCGAAATCTACACATGACTTTTTATCCTCGCTCATATCGAAAAGAATGTGGACTCAGATTGACAATATGGACCGATGCTATGAAACCAACATTATTATTATTCATGGAACACTCACGGAAGCCCTTACATACACGGACTATACCCATAGCAATATGCCAATAGGTCGAAGAAAACAACTATTGACAAATAAATTCTATGGTGGTTTAGGTCGAATTGCTATGGACACGGATATGAAACCCCTATGGGTTGCTGATGAAAAAATTGCTGCAAACATTATATGCACTATGGCAAAGATGCAACCTATGGATAGACCTGAAATAAAACCGCACTTACATAAGCGGATAACTACGGATGATGTGCGGATAAATATGCTTTCCCACATTAAAGGAATAAGTGATAATAAAGCAAAAACTCTCCTTAAGCAATTTGGTTGTTTGATGGAAATAGGAGACTTAACAAAGACGGACTTATGCCGATTAGATGGCATAGGTGAAACAACCGCAAAGCGAATACTAGATGTATTCAACTCGGAAAAGAAGGTGAAACAATGAATTACGACGAAGAATATGAAATTGAAGATAGTGATATGGCATGGATTACTGAAGCGGAATTACCCTCTCTTATTAGAGCATTTGAAGCAAATGCAACTCAGTATTCAAGAGAGAATAATTTACCCGCTATTATGGGCTATTTCAATATCATGGGTTCACTATTACAGGATTACATTGAAATCCCAAAGGGTGCAACCTCTATTGATACTAGATGCCATTTCTGCTGGATTCAAACAGCGAGGACAGGAAAAACCACATTAGTAGAATATGTGTTAAAACCTTTAGCGACTAAACTAACAGAAGAATTGAAAGACGACTTAAAAGAAGATTTTAAGGTAATATCTTTAGATGATTATACTACCGCTTCCCTTGTTGGTTCCCATAAAGAGAATAGAAATTATAAACCTGATGCTCAAGTAAAATGGGATTCAAGGCAAGATTACTTAAATGCTCAACTGGATGATGATAATATCCCCCAAGATGAATATGATATATCCATTACTAATGCTCTTCAGGAATACAATAAAACAAAAGATGAATATTTTATTTTTCCTAGTCAACTTGAAGGTAGCGGAATATGGTATGCTGATGAATTTGAAGGTAGCGGAATATTTACTCCTAAAAGCCACAACGATAACATAAATATTGTGTTTCAAACATTCATGAATAATTTTCATATTGGTGCTAATAAGTATGATAAAATATTAACTGGAAAGCCTACAGTCACTTTAGACTCTAAGTTTAGTGTATTTGCTGGAACCTATATTCCTGAAAAATTAGATGATACTATCATAGGAAAGGGGATAATGCAAAGGTTCTTACCATTTATTTATGAGGTTCCTAGAGATAGATTAACTGCTCAAAGGTTAAATTTAGCAAGGTCTTTTGGAACTCGCACAGAAGTTAGGGGGCCACCTTTCCATCTAGTAGAACCTATGAAAACTGTCGTTCTTAAAACGAAAGCAAGGTTTGAAAGTGTAGAGGATAGAGAATCTACCATAGTTTATAGTGAACATGCTAGTGAACTGGTAGAAAAAATGTATGACCGAATACAAAAATATGTTAAAAACCTACCTCCACATATTTCTTCAGTAGTTAGCACATTTGAAGCCAACCTATTAGAATATATTAATAAATTAGCCATCATCTCTTGTGCTACAAATAATGCTAACTCTAATAGCCCTACATGGAGATTAACTAAAACGCACGTTTTACAAGGAGGTAGCGTGGTTTGGATGTGCTACAAGACTTTAGTTAGTTATTTGGAAGAGAACCTACACGTCAAGAAGAAATCTAAAATGAAGCCTAATTCTCAATTGGCCGGTTTCATAAAGGCTTATGAACTGGCGCTCAACGTGGATATATTAAAAGAGGGGCTTATTAAGTGTCCTAGCAAAGACCCGATGAAGACTGTAGAATGGAAAGAGCAAGTAAATATTTTAATTTTAGATGGGTTTGCGTATAAAAAAACAGTACAGGAAAATGCAGAAAAGGTACTATCAAAAAGTAAAGCCAGCATCGCAAATTATTGGAAAAATGTAGAAGATAAATTCTTGTATAAGAAAGTAGACAAATTAGCATTCATCAAACCAAAGGAGGGAATTAAAAATGGAAACAACATGGGAAAATAAATACGTCATCTTTGATGTCAAAGGTGGACCAAAAACAATGATAGATACGTTGAATACTGAAGGGAATGAAGGTTGGGAATTAGCATCAATCGTTAGTATAACGGGAGAAAAATTATGCGCCTTCTTAAAAAAGGCAACTCATTACCCTGACCCTTCCCCTGAACAAGAAGAAAAAGAAGAAACTTTGAAACTATGGGGCGGAAAGTAAATGTCAAATGTTATGGCATTTGATATAGAAACTAAAAATCTATCTACCGATATTGGGGGATGGGGCAACACCCATATGTTTCTAGTTTCAACTGCTACTACTTGGAATGGGGAAACGGGAACCGTCTACGTTGATGAACCCGTATCTAATTCATTTGTAAAAAGTGGAATTCAAGTTAAACCTCTCCGTGAACTGAAGTTTGATTTGGATGACCACTTTAAGAAAGGTGGTCGCCTATTAGGACATAACATCGTTGCCTTCGATTTTCCAGTATTGCGTGATGCAATGGATATTTATTGCATTCACAAATACCTTGCTGAAGGTCAATATATTGACACCAGCAAAATACTTACTAAAGAACATGGTGAAAGGTTTCCACTCAATAATCTTGTTGACCACACGTTAGGAAGGCAAAAAACGCTAGACAGCATGGATGCTCCTAAATTATGGAAGGCCGGAGAGTATGATATTGTGGTTGATTATTGCATGAAAGACTCTCAATTAGTTTACGATTTATGGAAATATGGGCAAGACAACGGAATAGTAAAGGCTTTTAGTATGAACGATGAGAGGGAAGTAGAACTGGGAGTTGATTGGTAATGGGAACCGGAGAAGTATTTGGCTGGCTTTTATTCTTGTTGGTTATCAGTGTTCTGTTTTTTGCGGCATTTGGCGGAGCATCCGTCACTGAAGATACCGTTGAAGAATATATACAGAACTTGGTAAAAGAAGACCAACAAGCAATGAGAAGGAAGTAGAATGGCGCTTGAAAAGGTATGTGGGGAATGCAAAAACCGCACAATTCCTAGAAGAATCAAGGGTTATTATGCAGGGTCGAAAGACATTATAAAAATATGGGAATGTCGCAGATGCGGCAATTTATGGCAGTAGGGGGAAACCCTTGCTGCCATTTTTTATTTTTTTATTATAAGGGTAAATTAATATTACCGAGTTTAAGGTATCGTTATCATAAAAGTCCAAGTTTTAGATGTGGTCCCACCAGCATTAGTTATTGCTAATATTATTTCATAGACTGCTGCTTCACCGCTTCCACCGCTTCCACTAATTGTAAAAACTGGGTCAAAATCCGCACTTGTAGCACTTGTAGCGGATAAACTTGAAACTAATCCGAGGCCATTATCTATTTCAACAATAGTCCAAGCGTAAGAAGCGGCAGTTCCGGTAAATCCTGAATTAAGACCGACTGTAATTACGTTGCTTGCTGATACTATAAAGGGGTCTAATACCACTTGATTATGTGTCGCACTTCCACCAATAGTTTTAGTAAATTTACTATTACCGTCACCAGTTGCTCCGGTTCCAGCATCATCTTTAATATATAAATCGCTAACTGCGGCTGGTCCTGACGCAACAGCATTTTGCACTACACCAAATTGCCAATGAAGACCCATTTAATCACCCTATTCTTATCCAAGTATTATTTCCACTACAAACAAATGTAGCGGCTTTATAGGAAGCGATGTCATCACTTGCACTAATAGCACCACCATTGACGGTAGCAGAATCATTTACTGCTATTTGCCCATTTATCGCACTCCCTGTTTCATTAAATACTGTAAATTGAACACCTACACTTACGTTATCATTAACCGAAGGTAAAGTTAGATTAGACCCACTATGCTCAAATATAATTAATGTTCCTGAAGAAGCAACATCGGGAGCATAAGTTTTCGCCGCCCCTATAATAACAGTAGCAGGTCTAGTATGCCAACCTGCATAAACAGTAGCGGCAGAAGCATCTGTAAAAACATCTACATTGGGTTTTGCTAATCTAGCCATAGTAGTTGAAACCCCATTTGTAAATATTCCAAACTTAAGCGCACCTTCTTCAGACGAATGGGAAACATCGGTTGTTCTTGCAGAAATATAAGCATAATCAGTTGCCGCACTACCACTATCTTCCCCTCTAAAATTAATTACACCTAATTCATCATCATCGGCTGGAGAGGGAGAATGTCTCCACAAAATTAAATCAGGGGCATTTGTAGCACCGTCTTCGGTTGATTCTAAAATTAATCCCTCACCAGCCCCAGTATATTTAATGTGTAAAGGAGAACTAGGGTCGTTTGTTCCAATACCTATACTATCAGTACCCGCATTTATGTAAAGTAAATCAGAAATACTATCCCCGTTTACAACAAAATCAACATCTGCCCCATCCTGATTAACTATTACTTTAGGCTGGCCAGTATCTTCTCCTAACAGTCTAATAAATGAAACCATAGTGTTATTACTCCTTACATCGAACTCTAATCTACCCGATGCACTGGAAGCAGCCATTTGGTCAATTTCTGCTTTTATTTCAGCGTAAGTTATTCTTGCTCCTCCGTCATTTTCCCCATCAAAAAGAATGGTTCCCACATCATCACCAACTGCCGGAGATGCTGAGTTTCGCCATAATACTAAATCAGGAGCCTGACCAGTCCCCGTTTCTGTTGATTCTAAAATTAACCCATCACCTGTTCCTGTATATGTAACATGCAAAGGAGCATCAGGGGCATTTTCACCAATACCTACATTTCCGCCACTTAGAATACGCATTCTTTCTGAACCGTTAGTCCAAAATTGCATTGTTCCGTCAGAAACTCGATTTATCAAATAAGCATTACCCGCTTGCATAGCCACATCAAAATATTCTGTTGAATCGTCTTCTAATCTAACTTGTGCTTGAGTGCTATTTTGGATATGTAATCCTCCACCTGATGCAAAAACCGGACTAGATTCCCCAATTCCAACACTACTGTTTGAACCTTTAATTCTCATAACTTCAGTATCAGAACCACCATCATTAACATTGAAAATAATGTCTTTATCTGAAACTGTATTTTTGAATGTGACATCTCCTGAACTTGCAGTTATATTCATTGCTTCAGTATAAATATTAGAGGCTTCATATCCTATTGAAAGTGAATTTTCTGTTTTACTGGTGGTAAATAATTGGAATGCAATATCTCCCCCTGCGGTATCTGTTGATAAAACTCTAATGAGAGAAATTGGGGCATAACCAGTTCCGAGTGCCGGAACTACACCATCAGATGTTCCCGTTACTATTGATATTGTCCCACTAGAATTATATCTAGCCCAATGATAAAAAGTGCCTGAAGAGGGTTTTCCACCAGTAATGGTATGAGTAGTAAGCGCACTAATGGTAATATATTTATTATTAAAAAGTCCCTTTCCAGCAGTAATGGCTACTTGTGGATTACTACCGGAAAAGGAAAAAGTATGAACAAGACCTAAAGAAGAATGAGCATCCTTTACTGTATAATTTCCTTCGGTCATTCTATGTAACGCTTTGAATAATCCCGAATGGGGAGAATCCACCTTATCTGTTATTTCGGTATTCGCTGTCGTTGTCAATGTGCTTAAAATTCCTGAATTTGCTACCATCATTCCACCTCCATTGTGAATATAACTTCCACCGTATCACTTGTTGAAAAGTTTCCTATTGCATCAAAATTAACTCTTGAGAGCATAACTGTTTCTACTGGACTAAAATCATATCCGCTTGTTTCAATTAAGGCCATTTCAGCATCAGTAGGCAAAGAGCCGAAAACTCCCATCTCCCTAATTGTATATCCTTGAAGTACGCTTCCATTAAAACTGGCTTTAAACTCCACTACTTTAGAATCCTGTGATGTAGAGGTAATAGTGGAACCATTAGCAACTGTGCTTATTGGAACATCTAAATTTGTAGCCAAAGGATTAGTGCTTCCTCCCCCTGTTCCTACTACCATTTTACCCGTTGTTGCCCCATACATTTCTCTTAAAAATAATGCCATCTTTTTCTTTATTGTGTCTGTTATCATACTAAATCAACATCCCTTACTATTTCCACTACTACATCTGCTGGTCCCATTGTTGTTCCAAAATCTAATTTTCTCGCTTCTAATGTTTGGAATCCTAATGTGAATGAGGTTGCGTCGGCTAATCCTGTCCTCTTGATTATTAGGCGCAACTCCTTTAGTTTAATCTTATCGAAGAAATCAAGTGGAGGAACAGTGGTTAAGAAATTACTACCACGAATAGATGCAGTATTAGATTTATTCTGAATGGCTAATTCTGCAAATCGAGCGGCTAAATCCTTTCGATAGGTTCCAACCTCTAATTCAATAAGTCCGGCCAATTCTCTCCTTATCTCATAGATTTTATATTGACTTTTTGTTATGCCCTCTTCAGGTAAATCAACGGTGATTATATCCCCCGCTTTAACAAACTCAATTCCCGCTTTACCCATCTTTATTGTGAGTCTATCATCACCTTCTGAATGCGCCCTGAGAAGTGAAATGGCCCTTTTATCAACATCATCTTGAGTGGTCAATTCCATGTTGACATCCTCTAAAGTTTTCTTTTTGAATTTCTCTATGGAGGCTCTATTGCGACGTACTGAGCGAACTCCACTTCCATAAACAATTACTTCATTGTAAAGGTCAAATGTAGATTTATTGCGTGAAACTTCTATTATGTTGAGGTCTGTATTTTTATAGGATAGAGTAATATCTTGCAGGTCTAAATCTCTAGTTTGCTTGCGTAGGAATAATCCTGTTTCATCCACCCTGACTTCTTTATCTTTATATTTAGCAGCGAAATTAACTGCTGTGTATAGGTCAACGCCCTGAAAATTAGGAGCGATGTAATATGGATATTCCCGATTATCTGATATGTCATAAGGTATGTTTTCATTGGCTAAAAGGTCATTGACGACATCTTCTACTTCACTACCTATGGTGACCGTTGAACCTATTTTTGCACTAACAGCATCACTATTTTTAGTAGGAATATTACTCTTTATGAAAAATGTCTCCCCAAAGGAAATTATTCCCACCATAGGCTCTGAAACCTTTTTACCTAGTTTAATTGAACACTTTGGAGAAACGTCATAATAATCGCATTCTACTCCCATACTTGTTTTTAAATTAGTATTACCATCAGTTAAATACATACCATATGCTTCACCATTCTTAAAAGTGCCACGATTCCCTGTTGGATTAAATAAGTGAATATAATCTCTTAAAACTGTATATGTATTATTGGCTAAATAAAGCGTATATGTACCCGCATTTAATATAGCATCTGTTAAGGTTAAATTTGTTTCATCTTCAATTTTATCCACATAAGTAAATTGTGTACCAATTTTAATTTTATCACCTGCTAATAATCCATCCGTTTCAAATGCAGTAGACACTCCACCATGAGTCAATGCTTTAGAGCCAGCAACACCCGCCCCATTACCCGTCAACTGTTTATACTGGGCATGTTTTGAATCCATATCTACTGCAACATACATTGATAGAACCGCTTCATTTTCTCCTAATTCTCCCGTTTTACTACCAAAAGAGGGAGATTCTCTTGAACCTTTAAATTCAAAATTTTCATCTACAACATACATTGATGGGATAGTTTCATACATTTGGTTTGAGTTCGGCCTTTTTGTTAAACTTGAACTTAAAGTATTTATGTCAATTTCATCAGGGCTATTAGGCCAAAGACACACTTCAGCAGGGCGCATAACTCGATATGTGTCTACTGTAAAAAAAGTATTATCATCTTTCAGTGTCACGTTATCAATCAATAATTCATGTGAAACTCTTCCGCCAGTAGCGTTTCGCCTATGTGAATAAACATAATGTATTACTCTAGGTTCAATTACCGCATCGTTCATACTAGTATGTTTGCTACTAGTAATGTCTACCCTCCTTGCTTTTTCTGACCAAGTACCTCCGTCATCAAATGGATAAGAGGAATTAGTTTTACTTTCACCATTAATAGGATAACCGTAATTACCTACCAAATACATTCCAGTTAAATCTACATGATTTAACCAAGTATTAAAATCTGTGGTGTTTACCCCAGTCAGTAATTTTAAAACCGCTATATCTGTATTACCATTAATTGATGTGAATTTTTTATATCCTTTTGCTCCATTGTCATCTGCTACATCTGCGAGTGCTGCTAATTCAGTAGTGCGAAAATGTAATATTGGTTTAAATGCACAAAATACTCCATCGGCAATATAAGCAGAAGTATCTTGAGGATAAATAGGAACAGCAGAAGAATCTTTTTCCATTTTATCTGTTATTTTAGCATATGAACCATCGTCAAATTCTGATACTATAAAGGGGTAAGAGTATTCTTTAGATTTACTATTCCATGTAGCAATCTCAGCATTAGTAATACTTACACTATCTAAATCTCCTACTCCATCACCATATCTTGCGGCAGCATTTACTGTTCCAGTAGAAGGTTTTGAGCGCATCTCGGCTATTATCCCATAATAATCTCTACTTCCATCATTACTAGTTGAAATAACGCCACCAATGGGAGTCTTAATACCCACTGAATCTTCCACTGAGTATCTTCCTAACGCTACACAGTGCATATAATTATACGGGTTTAATTTAGTATTAACCGAAGAATGTGATTTTGCCTGATAAGATTCTAAAATATTAGAAGGGTGGGCATATTCAATATATTGGGTATTAGTAGTAGTAGCAGAAGAATCATTACCATGAGTTAAATATGTTTTTTCTTGTAAAGCGTTAATACTTCGTGCTTTATGAGTAGGAGTTGTATAATCATAATGGTAATACGTTTTAAAAGCCACAGGTAAAGCGATAACACCATAACCACCTGTTGTAAAATTATCTTGAACTAATTCTTCTAATCCACCGTAATCATTTGTTCCTGCCGACCCACCACCCGAAGGAACTGCATGATTATCTGTATCTCTTCCAAAATGCTGCCTATATACCGGATTATTAATTCCTATTGCTCTATTGTTAAAATTAGTACCACTTGTTCCACTATCATAATATGTATTTCCGTAATATACTTGGTCAGTAGCATCGCTACCATCTCTACCACTATTCCACATCATTTGCAACATATTTAATTTCTTATCAGTAGAAGGTTCACAGAAGTTAGCAGTGCCACCCCTACCCATTGTTTGAAATTGATAAAAACTATCATATAAATGGCCATAATCACTTCCGGTAGCATTAGTACAGGAAGCAATTGGACCGTAATACTTTAATCCAGTAGTTTCATCTAACCCAGTAATAGGTAATTTAGCACCATTTTTTAACCTAATATAATCTGTCCATGTAAAGTTTCCAGTAGTAGAAGAACCGGAGTTTTCAGTAAGTAGAACAGTCCCGATATATCTACCTTCAGGGGTAAAGATATGGTCGTTGACCCTAAACGTAGTATTTGTAGCACCTGCTGAAGTTCCATAAGTAAGTTCGACTGTTTGTGAACCACTTCCGGTAGCATTAGCATTTAATTCAAAATGTGTATCATCAGTGATAGATGCAATATAGGAATTAGAGGGAACACTTGTTCCAGTGACCAACATTCCAACTCTTAAATAATCAGTATCACTACACGTCACAGTAGCATCCCCTGAAATTACAGTACAAGATGATTCAGTAAATTGAGTCACTAAATCCTTATGGCTAGATTCATCGGCTGATAAGTAATGAGCAACCACTAAATCTTCATATAATCTTAATGGTTGATACCTCGTATATTCAAAATTAGGGGTAGTCATCTTAGTCATATCTCTAGGCATTCTTTCAGGGTCAATTAAATTAAAATGCCAATCATAAGTACATTCAATTAATCTCATCAATCCAAATCTTTTCATTTCAGAGGGAGTAATAGAGGCTTCAGTAATAGGTAATACTTCATATTGGTCATCAACTTCCTGTTCTTCATTTAAAGAACCTTCATAATATTCATGTTGAGTTCCACTACTTGAAAAACTACTCTGCCCTTTTAACATGATTCCATAATCAGTAAACTTTCTACTAACTGCTGTTCCACCATCAATAATTCCAGAATAACCAATGTGGTGTTTTCTTGACATACTATCAGGGTATAAATCAGCGGGGGAGAAAATAAACCAGCGCAGTGTCTTAGGGTCAGGTAATTCCCAATGGTCCTTTGCTCTAGTTATTCCATCGAATTTAGGTCCAATCCACGGCGGATAAAGAACGGTTATTCCGTGATTTGCGCTAACTCCAACATCATCCCCACCTACTACATTCAAATTTCTATATGGTGCTTGGGCGGCATCCATTGTAATGACATCGCTACTTTCTGAACCTAATAATACTGTTCGATTATTTGCTTTTTGTGCGGCTCCTGAAATCTGAACCCAACTATTCACTAGTCCATCTAATGCTCCTGAACTCAATGCAGAATAATCAATTTTAGTTTCATTGGTAGTTATTGCGAATTGATAAGTAGCCCCGCTTAATTTTTTATATGTTGTGCTAGTATCAGAAGGATTTTCAGGAACTTCTGTATCATGTTGCCAATCCCCACCTTTCCAATTGTCGTGCATTCTTGGCATATTTCTTGGAACGTTTAATACTCGATAATTTGCTGAAGTGGTAAGCCCTCCATTATCCCCCGCTAGGATTCTATATGTTGGATATTTGTCAAAATCTGCAAAATTACTACCCATAACAGGTTTGAAGTCTCTTGATTCAGGAGAAAGAGTCTCTAAGAAATATGGATGGTCTTTTCTTTTATTTATTTTATCGTACATTGTTTGATAGAAGGCTGCTGGTGTACCATTGGGAAAATACCATCTAACATCCCATGCAAAATCATTATTATGAAAACTATACGGATATTGATATAATTTACCATTTCTATGTGAGGCATCTGCAACTCTATATGCAGTAGCATAACCACTAACTAATCCTTTTTCCTTAGTATAAGTGTCTTTTATTTTACCATCTTTTCTACGTCTATTAATATATGATAGTGAACGCCCAGTTTGAAGGCCAAAATATCGCCATTTAGTATTCCCATATCTTGTAATGAAATCAGAATATACTGAATTATAAGCCGGAGTATAACTTGACCCATCATAATCTAAAGTGATAGAATTGTCTGTAAAATGTTGATTAATATTCTCAGCCCATTTAATAGGTTTACAAATACCATCTGCGGCATTAGGGCTAGATAGAGAAGGATTGGTTAAAGTTAAGACTCCACCTTGACTTAATCCCTGAGTGTTTAAGAAATATAATCCCTGAGTATGATGGTCGGTTAAAACTGTAATATAAATTTCCGCTGTTGCACTTTCTGTTGTAAATGTCCCATAACCTGAAGCGTTTCTTCTTTCACCGTCATGTTTTCTTGGTGTGAAATATACAAAGGTACTACTCGCCCCTGCTATTCGCACTCTATCGACTGTAAATACTCCACAATTGGCTTCATTTGCACTTCCTCTTAATTCTATTTTCATTCCCGATTTTAATTTTTGAAGGTTTAGTGCTATTGCGCTTGTAGTGCTTGCAGTAAAAATATATGCTTGTCGCCAATTAGCATCAGAAAAATGTGTGTCTGTAGTTTGATTACCAAAAGCAATAGCAGTAGATGAAGTGGGCATAAGGGGGCTTGCATTAGAAAAATATTTGTGTATTGTAGTAGAAGCAGTAACATCCTTTGATAATGGTCTATCTAATGTAGTCATTCTTCTTGCAGAAGCATCACTTGAACTCCAACTGTCTGAAAAATCAATTACTTTTCCAAATAAAACTCCATCCGAATCAAATAAAGCATCTCCCAATTTCAATTTTAAAGACGCATCTAATTGCATTGGCCCCTGAAACCCTTTAGAATATGTAGCATTAAACCCAGTAGTGCTAACTAATGTTTTATCTCTACCATCTAAGGGGTTGTCATCTACTCTTGCTAATATTGCTGGACAAATAGGTGCTATTTCTACAATAGTTTCATTGTTTTCAGAAGTTATATTTACAACATCATAATTAGTTATTGAAGATACCGTTTCTAAATTAGTATAATCTACTGTATATTTATCAGTTATTTCATCCGAAAGGTGTGAATAAAAAGGTAAATCATAATCAATGGAATTAGGTGAAGATATACTATATCCCTTTGCTAGAGGGTGAGAACTACTAGAAGTGCCTACCAATGTAGTGCTATCACTATACGGTGCGCCATCAGCACTCAATGATAATGAATTACCATTATTAAATATGATTCCTTTATTTGCTGCACCCAATAATGAATTAACTCTAGTAGTGGAATATGGATTTGCCGCCATCGCTTTAGCAAAAGATACAGTATTTCCTCTAATGGGTTGAGTTAGTAATTTACTTATAGTATCATCTTCAAACCCTTCTATGGCCCTATTTGAAAGGTCTGCACTTGAATATCTCCTACTAGCAAATAGCCACTCTCCATCTTTTAATCTAAGCGGTATTCCTTCTTCAAAAGTAATTATTGTATCTGTGGCCCCATCTTTACCAGCATTAGTTCCCTGTAAATTATGTATTCTACCTACAAAATCTCCACGTTTATTAAACATTAAATCTCCTTTATTTATTTGACTGTTAACTTGTAAATTAACATCCATATCTGCTACAATAATAGTAGCGCCGGCATTATAAGTGTTATAAGAATCCTGAGTCCCTTTACTCGTTTCACTTGAACCTGTATGATAATCCACTACCGCAACCGGAGTCATTTGTTCAAATGGTCCCACCGTAGAATAAACAATATCTTCTGTAAATTTAAAAGTCTGATTGATGATTGGCCCCAATAATTCAGCAGTATTATCTCTACCTCTAATCTTTAGTTTAAACATTCCATCTTCTACTACTTGCTCAATACTATCTACAACACCTGAAAATACTTTCTTTTCAATATTGAATGCTCCTGTGAAGTAATCAAGATAAGAAGTGGTTCCTCTGACGTGATTTGCGGCTGCAACATCAGTAGTAGCACCATCTAAATCATACCTGTAATTACTACTGCCACCATCTATTTTGGGATTAATATTTGGCCCATAGAAAGAAACATTGGAAAGGTTTCTTTTTGCCACTTTAGCAATAGTGGTGTTCATATCATATCCTAATTCCGATTCACTATCAATTGGTTCTTTACCTAAATTACTCATTTTTTTATCGAAGAGAAGTGGATTTTTCAATTTAACAAATTGGTTTTTACTATCTCCAAAATCAATATTTGTTCTAAATCCCGTCTGTTGACCACCCCTTAATATTAAGTTAATATCATGTATTCTACTTTCCGACGCTTTTTCAAGAACGGTTTCTCCAATTTTAAATTCGTTGACTGTTGCTGCTGTTAAATCAGTAGCAACTGTATCTTCAAAATCTCTAATCTGAGCATATGTTTTATCCAATTTACTATCAATGGGAATATTGGGCAACATTACATTGTCTGCAACAAATGACCATGTTTTTCTATATGCGTTAGTGGAAAATGCTGGAATAAAAGAAGCGGGAGTGGTAGTGGTATAAAGAGCATCTGAGTATTTTCTCCACTCCTTTACAGTAATGGTTTGAGTATTACTTGAAGGTGCGCCTATAGTATCGGGAAGGATATGATAAGGACCACTTGAAGTCATAACTGTAAAGGATTCAAATAACTTATTCCCCCCATCATCGTTATTAGGAATAGCCGCTTCAAGTAAATATCTCAAATCTTCTCCTTCGTTTAAATCCTTTACAGTGATTGTAGTTCCAGCACTATTATATTCAAAGGTTCCAGCCAAAACTATATTTCTTCCTGAACCTACTTCTTGCTCATCTATTACTTGATGAATAGTAATTGAATCATTCTGCTGAATCTTTTTAGCGAGGATTTTTTGCGTGTCTGCAAATACAATATCTACATATCCTCCCGACGCTGAAACTCCTTCATAATCAATCATTTCCATCATGTTAGGAATTATTGTATTGGTTAAGGGAGAATCTGTATAAAAGGCATATCTTGATTGCCCCATATTATGTTGATAATGAATGGTAGAAGATTCAGTATTAGGTCTATGTGCCATTCTAAATGAGTTTTTTAAATGGTTGGTAGAATCAAATGCACAGTACATTTTGTTGTGGTCTAAGTCTACTGCATGGGCTAAGAACCTGATTATTAAATCAGGGGAAGTTGAACCTCCCGAAAAATCCCCTGCATCCATAGTTAAAGCACCTTGCGTCGAATCACTATCTATACAATAAATACCATCTTGCGCCCCATCAATAACCAATCTTGAATCTTTTAATATTCCAGTTAATGACCAATTCGTTCCTTCTGTTCCATCTAAATTAGTGTAATATGCTAAATGGGAACCTACTAAAGTAAAACTTCCGTCTGTTACTATGGTAATTGCATCGGGGGTTCCATTAGCCAATTCTAAATTATCACTTGTATATTCTAAGAAATTCATAGCCGCAGGATTATCCGCTTTATACATCATATCAACAAGAGTTGCTTCCATTGTGAATGGCCCTGAATCTACAATAACTCCATTATAGGCTTGTTCAGTTAAGAACGTAGAATAGGTATAAGTGTGCGCTGAACCATTCCAAGAAGAGGTTCTAAGAATATATCTTGTTGCTGGTTCTAATCTATCCTTTCCATTTGTGAAATAAAAGAATGGTTTAGAAACATGCGTGTTCATATAATGTCTATTATTAGAACTATCAGACTGAAGACCATAAGCACAAGCAACAAGGGTATCATTTGTTTTTATTGTTCCACCTTTGAATATTGCAAACTTAGTGTCTTTTGGGATATCTGCACTTAAAGATGGAGTAAATTCTATTGCATCTCCATAAATATCATGTTCAAGGATTTCAGTTATTTTAGCAAAGTGGTGGGTATTAGGGTCATCTGAATAAACCAATACCCAAAGGTTATCGAGTAAATCTTTTTCATAGACTAAATCCCCACTTGAATGAGCAGTAGCAGTTGTATTATTGTAGCCTCTTTCAACAGTTAAATTAGTTCCACTAGTTGCTGTAATAAGCATCTCTTCATTATTAACAATTATCACATCATTAACCGCTAAATTAGTAGCACTCGCTACCGCTACCGTTGTATCAGTAGAAGTTTCATTACCGCTTAATGTGGTTCTTTCAGTAATTAATCTTTGACCTACATTTGAAAGATAGTCATAAGTTTTCAAAACGTGGCCTTTTGTTGTTTCCAAATTTGAAAGGTAGTCATTAACAGTAGTAGTATTAGGATATATTCTATTTACTGAAGAATAAGTTTGAGTTGAACTATTTGAAATATTAATTCCTGTCACTGAATCAGTTAAAGGTGTATAATCTGCAAGGTGTATTTCATAACTTGTTATTGCAGTAGCATTACTAACCATTGTAAAATCTGCAAAATCTAAACTTACCATCCCTCTTGATAATAATGGATTTAAAGGTGTTTTATAGATAGCACTTTCTAAAAAATTACCTGTATAATTTGCTGCGCTATCTGCTGTTTCATTTATCTTAGCCTGAACTGTTGTTCCTTCTGTTGATGCTTTACCCATAGCAAAAACATTAGTTATATTAGAAAAGGTAAGAGTAGTATTTGTATTTGTAGCCGTAGTATCAGCACTTATTGTAAAACACGTTGTAGTATTCTTTTTTACTATGAAAGTTCCAGTAGGTATTCCTGTTCCACTAACCCCTGAACCAACAACTATTCTCGCATTAGCAGTATGAGTTATATGTCTTACACTTGTAGTTGAACCATCAGATAAACCTGAAGTATGATTAGTGTCACAAGAAGCATCTGTAAAACTACCAACTGTTGTCATAGATTAGCCTCCTCAAATCTATAATAAAGCAGGTTATTTCTATAATTAGGAAGAAGGGTATCTATTGTTTGAAATTCATTTTTGTACGTTCCACTTATACATAATTCGTGCATCTCTCCCATAAATTGACTAGCCCTTCTTGTGGCTAAAGTAGCATTACCATTGGAGCCGAAATAACAATCTGATTCTTCAAATTCAAAATCGGTGAAATCTAATACTAATGTTCCGTCTGCATTATACACATCTGTTTGTAATTCCCCTCCATCTAAATAAAGTGAAACTTTTTGGGATGCTTTATCATATCCCATAGCAACATGGAATGGTCGCAAAACATAATTTATTTCTTTGGTGGCATCTGTTAATGCAAATACTCCAGTTCTCAAAGGTTGAGTATAAGCCCCTGAATCTTTATTTCTAAATCCAACCATAAAATCATCAGGTAAATACAATTCAATATTTGCTGAAACAGAAGCAGTAGCAGCCGTAGTAGAATTATACGCCCTAGTGACAGTTAAAGCATTTCCAGAAATAGCAGTAATTCGCATCTCTTCACTACCGATTTTTATAGTTCGGTTTATTGTAAAGTATCTATTATCATCAACATAAATTGTAGTGGCATCTGTGGCAGTTATCGCTGCCGCTAATTTCCCACCGTATAAATCTGCAATTTTATCTCCAACATGATAGGCTCCTACATAACCTAAAGCAATGGGTTCTGTTTGGTCAGGAAGAATAATATTATCAGAAGCATCAGCAAACACTCCACCGGCATGAGTTTGAGCATAAATAGGCATTCCAATCCATATTGAATCAACCATATCGGCAGCGGCATCTGCTCCACTACTCATAAACTGTATTCTATTATCTGCTGGTACTCTTTTAACAGTAATATTATTGGCATCTGCTCCAAAATATAAATTGCTGGTAGATAAAGTAATAGCGGTTGAATTAGCCCCTGAACTCACTTTATAGTAGCCGTCATTATGGCTGCTTCCCGTTAACTGAATATATGATGCGGTAGATAAATCAGCATGAAATGTATCTGATGCTGAAGTTATGGTAGCACCATCATAAACTAAATTGGCAGTAAGAGATTGAGAAGTTCCAGCATCGGGAAAAGGTCTTATTATACGAGCATAGGAACTATCGGAATCATTTCTTATTGCGTGATACCTAACAACATCTTCACCATCTAAAAACAAAGGCTGTCCAAAAGTATTCAATCCCACCAAAGTTTGCTTTATGGGATTAAGATGATATTGATTTGAAGCAGTAATAACGGGCGCTTTACTTGTAATGGTAATTGTTCTTGTTGCCCCTGCCGCATTCTTTCCCTTTATTACACAACCTAATTTATATTCCGCAGGTTGATTCATGTTTGTTCTAGTTAGATTCTCAAGATAAAACTCACAATTAGTATTATAGAAAAGAGTCATTTTATGTTCAAGTCTATCCGCATAAGAAAGGTATGAGTTAGAGCGAGAAGTAGTAGTGGTTGCTGGTGCTGGCATAGAATAATATCTATTCATAAAAGGTAGACCGAATTCTGATTCAAGGTAATCAGGAGTTTGACTACTGGATAAATCCTTATTTAATCTATATCCAAATCCATTCACATCATAAGGGGTCACTATTGCTTCAATGGTGAAAGATGACTTATGCCCCCATAGCCCATAAACCTCATCTGTAATGTGTTTAGAATAATCAAGATGAACATACGCATCTCCCATAATAGGAAAAACTAAGGCTTTTTTATTGCCCGCATATACTCTATAACTTGACATGATAATCACAGGCTGGCATTGGCTATCTCAAAGGATAAACTAAATTCTACATAGGGTTGTCCACCAACAAATGTTGTATCAAAGGAGCGAACAAATCCTGATAAAGCGTCTATTTTATTTTCGCCAGCATCAAAAGGTTCAGGGAAACTTCCTATTGGTATGCTCCCTTTAGCATCTAATATATCTCTTCTTTTTCCATCTTCACTTAAATTTCTAACCCGATAAGTGAAGGGGATTAAAGGGCAGTTTTCAACAGTTTTAACTGCTGAATCTTCATCCGTGGAATCAGATAACGCCTCATCATAATATTTGTAATCCGGCCCTACTCTTCCAGCATAAAGTATAATCAAACGATTAAGGTTTTGATGTGATTGAAGGAAAGAAGCATCAACATAAGAATGAATTAATTGACATACTTCTTGTGCTGTCATATTAACCTTAACTAATTTCTGCCCATTAACATCATCTGTATAACTAGTAGGATATGTAGTTAAGTCAATATCCGATTTAGAAAACTGTTTGTAAATTGTCTGTTCAGTAATTATCCCACTTAAACTAATTGACTTAGTAGCCATTCCTAAATCTAATCCTAATGAAACTGATTCACCCGTAGCAATTCCTATTGCCGGTGTTGGAAACGCCATAATATTTTTCGCAGTGGAAATGCCTACACTTTCACATTTCAATGCTATTCTATTAGTGGCATAATTTTCCATATTCACTTCATCGAATAAAGGAGTTCTAGCGCCTAAATCTAAAAAGACAAAATGATTATCAAGACTATCTACCATATTAGAACCTCACATTTGTTGATGAAGATGTTGTGCGGTTTATTTCCGCAGAAACCATTCTTCCTATTTTCTTTGCAATGTCTCGGAGTTCTGAATCTGTTGAACCCACTCTTCCGCTAACATTGACATTGATTGTATTACCCATCATTTTTCTTGAATCTGCATTTGAATGGACTCTTGAACCTTTAGATAAATTAACTAATTCCGGTCCTCTTTCTCCTACTAATGCCATTCCTCCTTTAGATACGCCGCCATCTGCAAATGGGCTTATTGTTTTCCCCCACCAATCCAGACTAGTAACGTTATCATATGAATCAGAAACCCAATCCCCTGCGCCCTTAATTGCATCTATTACACCCTGAACTAGATTTAACATAGGTTCCAATATTGGTTTAATCCATGCACCCCAAAGGGTATCTCTCATCCACGCTATAAATCCTTCCCAAGCCATCTTCCATATTCCGAGTGTTATTTTTCCTAATAACATACCGGCAGCAAATAACATTTGAGGGATAAATTGCAGTATTCCCAATAATAAACCACCAAGTAGTTTTATCCCCGCTCCTAATACTGTCATTAGTATCTTTCCTATTCCGCCCCATAATTTCATAATACCTTTTAAGAGTAATTGTAGCCTTTCTCCAAAGGTTCCACCTCCAAAGAAAGCCCCAAATATATCAAATAATCCCGAAAAAATAATTGCTACCCCTTCAAATAATCCTTTAATTCCCTCTATTACGGTAGTCATAACTTCAGCATTCTCAAAGATTTTTCTTATGATTGAGAATACTAGGAATGCTCCCATTAATAATAATGTGAACCACATGAGATTCTTTGCGGCGAATTTCATAACTTTAGTTATGGGTGAAAAACCTTCAGATAATTTATTACGCAAGCCTTTGGCTTTACTTATATTGTTTCGATAATTTTCAGTCGCACTACCTACTTTATCTTTTAGAAATATCAAAGGTTTGGCTATTGTTTTAAACACGTTAGTAAAGGTGGTTTTAAATCCGGTTAATTCTTTTAATCTACCTTTAGCCTTAGTTCCTTTTCTTACTGCACTTCCTCGTTTTACTATTTCCATATTAGAGTCATCAATTAAACCCTGATGCTTTTCTAGTTTTACTTGGGCCTTCATTCTTTCATCAAATAATTTCTTTTTTGTTTTATCACCGGATAGTGCGTTATTTTCAATCTGTCTTTCTATTTCCGCCAATGCTAATGCTTGTTTTTCTTTGGCTTCTACATGTTGTTTCACAAGTTTTTTCTGTTGTTTTAGTAAATACTTATCATTTTTACTCTGTCTAATTATCTCCCTCTTTGCTAATATCTCTTCTTTTTTATCCTGCTTATCTAACGCTTTTTGGTATTTTTTTGTTCGCTTTTCTTGTATCTCTTCAATAGCATTTCCAACTGCATCATAGGCTGCTGCTGTTTTTTGTAGGGCTATTTTATGAGCGTCTTGAGCATGAGATGTATCTTCAACAGTCTTCCTTAATAGTTTATATTGGTCAATAATTTTCATAGCCTGTTCATATTCTCTAGTTCCTTCTACTAAATGTTCAGCCGCTCTCTCGGCCCCTTTTTCCTTCAGTTTGAGTAATACTTCTTGCTGATTTTTTTGACTTTCCATAGCGTTTTGTAATTGAGCCATACTTTCTGCTTCTTTAATATCAGCCTTCACTTTATCTAATTGAGTATCTTTATAGAATTTCATTCCTTGTCCCAATGCCCGAACCCTATTCTGTAATCGCCAAAGTCCTGTTCCTGAAAGAATACGGCTAAGGAAAGTCCATTTTTTACTTTCATCGGACATATCCCCGAAGCGTTTAGCGAGAGATATTGACTGTTGTTCAACGGTAGCCATCATTTGACTTAAATCAGACAAAGATTCTCTAGTTTGGTCTACCTCACCCATCTATCTCACCTTCTTCGATTCTTTCTCCATTAACTCGGCTTTGTAGTTTTCGGCTTCTATGTGAATAATTAATAATTCTTGAACTAATGATGCTGGCATTTTGTATATCTCTAATGGGCTTATCGCTAACGCTTTCGCTAGGGTATAAACTGTAATCAGAGATACCATTTTGGGGTCGTTTATTCTCCCACGGATGGCATCTCGGATTCTTCGTTTTTTACTTCATCCCCCATCATATCCTGTAAAGGATTAGGGAGGATTTCTTTGAGTTGATTTCCCACGAAGGGACTCAATCGAATTAAATCTACTTTGGATAGAGAAGGCTCAGTCTTCTCTATGAAATTATCAATGGCGTAATTATACATTGCTTTCAAATCAATATCCATTCCGCCACTCTTACTATCTATTTTCATGATAGAATTCATGGCCTGTTCTACTTGAAGCCATGTGGGTTCTTTAACCCACACTTTCAAGTATTCTTCTACATTCGGTGCAACCTTAACAAAGTGGCACTTCGCTTCACTTGCTGCAAACAGCAAACTCTTATTCTCTACTACTTTTTTTCCATTTAACATTCTTTCCACCTCTTACCAACATACGGACAACGTGTTGGTGGAATTAAAACGCATTACTCAGAAGTTTCGGATGATTCCGCAACCTCCGGTTCTGCTTTAGCCGCTTTCTTTGCTGCGGCTTTCTTAGCCCTTGCTTCTTTTGCTACTTCCTTAGCCTTTCTTTCAGCAAGTGCCGCTCTGTATAAATCGCCATAATTTGCCATTTAATCACCCCTGCAATACCCAATGACTTACTGTTGTGCAATTGGTTAGAGTTCTCGGCATTAAAGTCGCTTCAACAATAACTGGGCCTTTATCTTCAGGAATAGTCCATGTGTTTGATGTAGTGAAATAATCTTCAAAATCAAGTGTTAGGGATTCCCCACTATCTTTAGTGAATACCAAATTAATTGATTCTCCCGAAGCAGTATTCTCAGCAGTATCTAATAACTCAGTAAATAGTGTATCATCTGTGACCATAGCCGATAAAGAAATTTCATATGTTCTTTGTGCGGGAATAGCATCTTTAATTTTTCTATTTCCAATACCTATGAATCTTTTATCTTGAAGATTATTATTTATTGTTAATGTGAAATTAGTAATTTTTAGGAATTCTTGACCATAAATACTAATTGTTCCATCTGAGAAAAAGAATGGTTCAAGATGTGTTGGTTCGGTAGTGAAATTGAATAAACTCCCATTAGCCGTTTCTTGTCCACCTCTTGAATCATAAGCCGTTGTTTGAGGAATAGTATTAACTGCCCTAGTGTTTAAATCTAAAGTCATCTTTACTTCTTCATTTTCATTAGCGGTCAAGGTTAATGTATTAACTCGATTACCTCTAGCAACTCTCACAAAATTCAAATCTTCCGCATCGGAATCTGTATCTGTTCGCAAAAAATTGGTTGCTAATTTACTTATAGATTGCTCAAGAGCAAATGAAGGTAAATGGGCAGTATTAGATTCAGAGAATTTGTAAGTGATAAAACCTCCAGTTGTAGGAACTGGATAAGTAATATCATCAAAGTGGGTTTGTGGTGCGCCATCTATATTTTCATTTATCGGGGGAACAATATGGGTTGCACCATAGTTCCAATTAGCCCTGTGAATAAATGCCCCTTGACTAATATGAGAAGTAGCATTTGTTCCGTGGAAATATAATTTATGGTCAGTGCTACTAGCCGTATGATAATTACTCGGATGATTACTTGAGGAAGTAGATGCAGGGGTTAACTCTTCACATAATCCTAATGCGTAATATAACCAAGTAGCCTGATGACAAACAAGATTTAAATTTCCACCTGAAGCAGTTTCAATGCCTTTGTATTGATGGGTGTAATTCCTTGTTCCACCCAATGCTAAATTTAATTGCTTCATTTCAATCTCTAAATTAGGAAATGCTGCTGATTCAACAAGACCAAGCCAATTATCAGCATTAAGTCTAACTCTACCATTTCCATCATTATCTGAATCGGGGGCTGGACATGGTGCGCCATATCCTCTTAAAACAAATTCATCTGCTGCCGTGACCGCTTCTTCAATTGCTGGTGTAATTGTAAAGGTATCATTGTCATTAGAAGTGACAGTATGTGAAGAAGTATATGAACCTGCGACATCAGAATCAGAATCATTATAAAAATCCAAAGTGCAACCAACATACATATCCGTTACTAATTGAAATTGAACAGCATTAGTTGTTTCAATTTGAATATCTGTTTGGCTACTTCCTTGCGCTTTAAAATAAAAGTCCACTTCAGGAACAAACGTTAAATTTGCTCCGCTGCCTAAAAATACTTCACTGTTTTCTACTGCCATGATTTGTTCACCTTTTTTTTACTTACATTACCTACACGGAAATGGCGAATCTTTTCATTGTAATGTTTATCTTATATCCAAAAAGTCTCTTTGCTTTATTATTGGATTCAGTTCTTCCCCCTAAATGAATTTGGTGCATTT
>Ga0208299_1000591_pt1 | contig 32569 bp, 40 predicted proteins | sample 15_taG_FD_184089 | JGI IMG/M metagenome (GOLD analysis project Ga0208299, IMG submission 184089) | Marine viral communities from the Subarctic Pacific Ocean - 15_ETSP_OMZ_AT15312 metaG (SPAdes) (version 2) | ecosystem: Environmental > Aquatic > Marine > Oceanic | place: Pacific Ocean | collected...
TAGAGCAAGCGTGTGAGCCATGTAACGAATCTAATCAATCTCGCCTATGTACAGATGTTACTGTGAAGATAACTCCAAACAACAACCCTAAACCATATTGGGTATCATAATGTCTATACGAAAAAGATCACGAAAACTTTATGAAGTTTCCCACGACGTTGTGACTGACACACACATAATAATTCCCGAGGGTTTTGGGGACATAAGTAAAAAAGAATTAGAATCTATGGAGAATACTGTGATGAAAAATAGGGACAAGCGCAGGGCTGCGGTAGAAAAAATAAGAGAACAGGCAGAGCGAGAACAACAAATTCTTGCAGACCTAGATAATGAAAGAAAGCCTTGGAAAACACAAAGGGATAAATTCAAGAACGGCGCGGTATCAGAGCAAATTGTTGTTGAGGATGGCGTTAGCCCACCACGGGAAAAAAAGGGTGGATGCAAAACCTGTGCAGCCAAGGGACTAAAGCGTCTCATCACTGGTAGTGCGAAGTTACTCAAGGCAGAGTTAGGGATTGATGGTGTCAGTGACGAGGTTTACGAAGAACGTAAAAAGATCTGTTTAGGTTGTGAAGAATATGACTTTGGTGTGTGTAAAAATTGTAGTTGCTTTTTAAGCGCAAAGTGCAAAATTGGTAATGAGAGTTGCCCTATAAATAAGTGGAGTGCTATAGATGGCAAATAAAACTTGGGTAGGTGGAACTACAGACTTTGAGAATGTGTGGGATCTTGCGAGTAACTGGTCTCCAAGTGGGATTCCTGCATCGGGAGACACTGTATTTATTGTGAGTGGTGACGTAGATATTACTGGCGAGGCTGTCAGTTCTGGAAGTGTAACTAGAATTGTGGTAGGGGCTAATTACACGGGATCAATTGGAACGTCTGCGTTGAAACTGGAGGTTGATTGTGCAGATCTGGATTATGGTGGTCGTGGTGACGAGGCACACTTCTTAGGGACATACACTACAGTCACTGTCCAAGAAACAGGGTCTGGTGATAGCGCGCTAAACATTTATGGAGATGGATCAGGTGACAGACTTACGACACTGAGAATAGTTGGTGGTCGTGGTGGAATAAACATAGACGGAACTTGTCAATTCAATACAGGTGCTGTTATAGATCAGATTGGTTCCAACAATGTGACGACTACTCTTGACAGTGCCATCACTTTTAATGGTACCTGTCAAGCGACAATAGATAGTGGGGTCTTTGTAATGGACGTTGCTATTCCCAACATAACTATGTTTGGTGGAACACTTGAATCATCGCTTGCCTCTGGAACTATTGCACTGTGGGAAATCTATGATGGCAGGGCTAAGTTCACACCAACTGCCAGTTGTGTGATCTCCCAATTGACAATGTATGGTGGTAACTTCGATACGGAAGACAGTACAGCACCATCCTTTACCATTACAGACTGTACGCTTTTTGATTCAAGTTTGCTAAATGAGAACAGTGGTTTGAGAAACATAACCTTCACCTCACCTGTTGAAATGGAAGGTGGCGAAATTAAGTATGACATAGGACGCACAGTGGTGATTACATAATGGCAACTACTACAACGATTGATGCAGCAAAGGACAACTATCTTGATGAGGGGTCTGTTGGTAGTAACAGGGGTACTCAAACCTATATTTATTTAGGGGCGAAATACCGCGCGGGTGTGTTCACGAAATATAACGCCATATTTGAATTTGACGTATCATCGTTCACAAACGCCACTGAAATATCCTCTGCCGTTTTGACGCTTGAATACATCTCGTCGATGGTTGCAACTACAACGCAGACCGTGACACTTGCAAGGCTCAACGAGAGTTTCAACGAAACATCATCCAATTGGAACGACTCGAGTACAGCGATAAATTGGACAGGGGGTAGTGGTGCTTGGGGTAACGCCGAAGCAACTGAGGCTACATATACATTTAGTGTTGGAAGTGGTGTATCTGAAGACGTTACTATAGACATTAAGGATCTCGTTGTTGATGCCATTACAAGTAGAAGTGGAACTCTTTTGTTAATTGCTTCTGTTGTTGGATTGCCAATGGGTGGGGGAAATGGCTTCACAAAGTTTAATTCTACTGAAGCAATTGCAGGGACTTGTTCTATTGATGTAGTGGTTGCAGACAGAATAGTCTGGGATGGTAGTGGTGGTGACGGCGATCTCTCAAATGCAAGTAACTGGGTCGGCGACGTAGCACCAACTTCTGGCGATCATGCTATTTTCTCTAATGGTTCTGTTGATGTAACCACTGGAGCATTAAACTGTGACACTATCTCCATTGGTAGAAAATACACTGGGAGTATAAGTGGTGTATCACTTATCGCTAAATACCTTAATATAACAACAAGGGCTAGTTTGGTTTTGGGGACATTGAACAGTGGGCAATCATTTTTGTGTCAAGTGCGAGTTAATGAATCAGCAGATCTATCTATGGGTGGGAAGTTCGACATAACTATCACGAAGTCTGTGGAAGAAATAGATCTATCTACGGGTGATGTGACAAGGATTGACGCGCATGGTCGCAACGCTTGGTTTACTGCCAGTGATGAAGTAGCAACTGTTCGTTGTACTGGTAGTCGAGCAACAATGGAGGACGGGTCTACAGGCTTGATTGCGTGTGATGGTGCCAGAGTTGTGGTTGAGGCAACAACCACAGTGAACAGTAACATCACGACATCTAACTCTATTGTCAGGATAAATGCGGAGGAGATCAACGACCTAGTGATCTACTCTGGAATTGTTTTGTTCAAGGACAATGTGGGTGCGCCAATTGAAGTAGGTCAAACAAAAATCTATAAAAACGCGACCTTAGACGCGAGAACGAATGGATCGACATTTAGCAATGATTCAGGGGACAATATAAACTTGTTGGGTGGCAAGTTGCTATTAGATGGGTCTACAAAGACGACCATCACTTAGGATTGATATGGCAAAAAAACAATTATCGAAACATGGAGCAACCGCGAAGTTTGCAGCATGGAGTTGTGTGCATTCCCCATATATTTGTGAGGACTCCAAAGCGTGGCTACTCAACAATCTCACCAACACTCGGGGCTTAACTCACGCTGTGATATTGGGCGATTTGTTTGAATCGTCTGCTGCCTCTGTTCACCCAGACGAAGTGAAGCACGAACTTGAGTACGAATACGAAGTCGCTGCGGGGTATCTCAAGGATGTGCGATCTGTGCTGCCTCGTAACTGCAAGTTAGTTTGGACGCTTGGCAACCATGACTACAACCTCAAATCCCCAGACCCCAGACGTATACCGCTTGATATAAGATCGCTATGCAACTGGAATAACCACTACGAGTTTGGGAAAGAGTTTCGGAGGTGGGAGCAGTTGCCATACATAAAGTCTGCCAAGTGTGTGTACTCTCTTGGCAAGGTGAAGTTCTATCACGGTTTCGACGCGGGTACAAACTCAGACGAGTTAGAGGGTTTGCAGATGAACTACATGACTGGTGGGGGCGCACACACGCTAATGGTTCGTGGTCATACGCACAGACCAACTGTCTCTGGATCACCAGTTCAATGTAAGAGATCTGCTAAGGTTCTACTGCCAAACTTTTTTGTAAATGTTGGACATCAAAGAGCGATGGATGCTAGAAGGTATCCCGAGTTCATGAAGAGGCGAGACACAAGCCAGTGGGGAAATGGTATGTTGTTGGGAGAGACTTTACTAAAAACTGGTAGGAACTCTGGCAAGTGTTGGAGTGCCGAGTTATTGGTTAGGTAAAACAATAGACGACGGTAGAAAAAAACCACCCAGTTAGGGTGGTGGTTCCTCATGGTGTCCATCTCCATGATTAGGCATACTTGCCATGTTTTACTGGACTACACGCCTTCCACTGTTTCAGGTTCTTAGAAGTGGCGAGAACTCCTCTCTGCAATTTATACAGACCAACTTGGTGGAAACTGACAGACCTATTCAAAAAGCGTAATAAACCGTGTTAAAAGGGTTGATAATGGCGTTGACAGGGTGTGGGCTTTCTGTTAATATCTACCTAGTTAGAGAACGTCTTTGAAAACAGAATACGATGCACGTCGATGTGGGACTGCCCCACGGTCGGCACGAAGGAACCCTGAAGGGTGAGATCAAGTTCTTGAGCCTAGCAACTCATTGACAGATTCCTGTCGGAAAGCCGCACACACTGAAACTTGATTGTGAACTGGATGATAACTTCAAAGCGTCGGGCGCAGGACTAGCCAAAGGGCTAATAGAGAGTTGATCTGCGACGAACGAAAAGGAGATAGAAAGTAAATAAAGCAAGGCTGTAACAGGTGTGTGTGGTCGTAATTATCACTATCCCGCCTGTGTCGAAAGCGTGTGTAGGTGCAATAATAACCTACGAATGACAACAGTAAGGGTAACTAAAATCGCAGATACCCGCCTTGCTTTCTGGGGGAACAGTAACAAGAACGAAACTAAAAACGAGAGGAAATTATTATGAATAAAGTAATAATAGACCTAGACAAGAGTACAGAGTCAGAACTACAAATGTTTGAAAGATTTAACAGCGACAGACAGACAACCATCGACAACTGGAAAAAGATGGAAGAGTTGTTGAACATTATCAAAGAAACAAAACCACTGAACTGTTGGGGTTGGGGTGACAATCTTATGCACATTTCCGCATACATAAAAGATTCACAAGAAAAAACAGAACAACTACCAACATACGTCTACGAGTAAATAATTCAAGAAAGGAATTACATTATGAATAAAGAAACAGCAAACCTCAATTTCAATTTTCAAGAACTCAGGGCAATGTCAGTGGCACTCAGTAGGCTCGCAGACACACTACCGCGCGGAAAGGATAGTCCTACGCTTTGCGCATCCATCACGAAAATCGACAGAGCGATTGAAGAATGTAAATTACAAGCCAAATGGAAAGCAGAGGACGCACACGAAGCGTTCTGCGATGAACATGGGATACAACTCCCTAAATGCTAAACAACTTTAAGTAAACAATTCTTAGAAAGGAATTACATTATGAATCAAGTTACAAAAACAGATAAATATACAGGAACCACAGAGACTCGAGTTAAGATCTTTTGGCAGTTTGCGAATGACAGCACCAAGGTCACGAGATCATGCTTTGGGGCAGAAGCCCAAGATTTTTCTTTTACAGTTATTGATAACAATTTCTTGTTATGGAATCATGAAAGCATACTCGATCAAGTTTATGCTGACCAAGGAAATAATCCAAGGGGTACAAAAGTTTTTGAGTGCCAACACTCATTGTCGGTCGGTGACGTTATTCAAATTACACAGGGTCTACCCTATGATGACTTTTGTACGATCTACATAGTTGCACCTGTTGGGTTTGTCGAAATAACAAGTGAGCAGTTCACACAGTGGCGAAAAACATCTCAAGAAGATCGCTCGTGGTTTGCTCGTAAGATTTACAAGGAAGGACTACAAAAATATGATAGTTAAAAAATTACCAACCGTAACACAGATTATACGTGCTAAGTTTTCTGGCAAGTCGCCAGAACTCGCAAGAATGATCGGTGTCTCAAATGTAACAGCGTGGTCGTGGCTCAACGGTAAACACTTACCGAGTCGCAAGTACGCGAATAAGATATGCAAGGTACTCGGCATAAGATTGTCGCGGTACATGAAGAGTTATGAGAATGACTGGGCTTTGTCGAGACAAACTCACACAGTGCCAAAGGATCTATTCACTCCATCGGTCGATCTTCCTAAACCAAATAGGGAGGTAGTAGAAGCCGAGTATGTAAAGCATAGTGAAGTCAAAAATCCTATCCATGAACGTCTAAATCATTTAGTAAACTTGGCAGAGACGCTGAGTAAATTGGATGGTGATGACAAAGAGATTTTGAAGTTTTTGATGAGGCACTCATCATGATTGTCAATCTCGATGAAAAAGATGCTACTCTCTCAATTGGCTCAACAGCATTTGAAGTAGTAGTTAGTTGTGAGGTCAGTGGAATTTACACAGCCTCGCAAGAAGGGACAATGAGAAGTGGGTCTTCATCGTATGAGGACTTGCAGGACGTTCCTGCTGAAGCCACTTTCGATGCAGAGGAGGCTACCTGTACGGTAGTCGTTCTCGACGAAGGTGGGATTGAGGTAGGGACATTAAAACTACGCGGGGTCGAATGGTTCGACCTCTTCTACGATGACGAAAATGTCATCGAACAAATAGACAATTCTTGAAAGGAATTTATTTATGTCACATGAAATTATGCAACACGATAAACTCGTCCTCGCTGAAAAAAAGGCGTGGCACGGACTCGGCACAGTTGTCGAGAATGCCCCATCGGTAAATGAGGCTTTGAAACTAGCGGGGCTAGAATGGGATGTTATCCAGTCACCTCTTTACACACTCTTAGAAGGTGAAGGTGGCGAGATGACAAGAATGCCCATCGAGTCCCATGTCGCAAATATGCGATCTGACAACAACCACTTACTGGCTGTTGTTGGCAAGGACTACAAGCCTGTACAGAATCGGCAACTAGGTCAATTCGTCCTAGAGGTCGCTGAAGATGCAGAGGGCGTAGAGATCGAATCTGCGGGTTCTATACGCAACGGTGAGAATGTTTGGTTCTTGGCTCGTGCAGGATCAATGATAACTGTTGGCAAGAATGACGAACTCCAACCTTACGTCATGTTCACAAATGGTCACACTGGCAAACTTAGTTGTTGGGTGGTTCCTACTTGTGTTCGAGTCGTTTGTCGCAACACTCATAGTGCTGCTGTCAAGGGACTGGACAAAAAGGAGCGAAGTGGTCAGGCGTTCAATTTCCGTCACACTCAATCGGTCGCTGACAGAGTGAGTGCTGCTCGGGGTGCTATTGTCGCTTCGATGAAGGGACTTGAAAATTATGGCGAATTTGCTAAGGCTGCTGCGAAGCAACAGTTCACTGGCGAGGTTCAGTTACGAGACTTCTTCATGGATGTCTACACGGCATCGTGGGGTAAGGTTCCAACTGAGATTCGGTCGAAGCAAGATCAACGTAGTTATGATCGCGCGGTGGACACAGTGTCCAGTTGGATCACCAACTTCTCAAACGAGAAGAACAACCTCGTAGGTATCGGTGGTAGTGTTTGGGCAGGACTTAATGCTGTGACCGAGTGGTCAGATCATGACAAGATCGTCCGAGCGCATGGCGGTATGAACCAAGTTGACGCTCGAGTCCACTCCAATTTGTTTGGAAGTGGTGCAGCACTTAAAAAGGTTGCTCATGATAAGGCTGCTGCCTTGATCGCAACACTGTAGTTAAGTTAGGTATGATGGGAGGGCGTAAGCCCTCCCATCTTTTATTATGGACAAAGAAAAGTTACTAAATCAAGTTAAAAAGGCTGAGTCTACCTTGGACGATGTGGTGGGAGAGATCCACACTATTATCAACGAAGGTGGTAGACTTGGTGATCGGATGCCAGAGGCTGTGAAGGCTGTCTTGGATGTCCACACAAAACTAATTGCCATAAGAATATGGCTAAGTAGAGAGGCTTAAAATGAAAATGAAAAAACTGGTGGGAAACCCACCTTCAGGAATCAACACGCGGAAATCTTCGACCTCCAACATAATAGAATCGGTGAACAGGTTGGGGGGTGGAGAATATATTGAAATCGAGTGTTCGTACAAACAGGCAAATGCCATTAGGCAAAGTATCTATCGCCATTGCCCCAGTAAAAAATGCCGAGTAAATGCTACATCGTCTGAGGGTGTGTATAAGTGTATAATCCATCGGCGTGACAAAGAAGAATGACAACAGGGTGGACTTGTCGATGCTGCCACTGACCAGTCGTGTTAAAGTAGCGATGGTCGTGGCAGCAGAGGCTCTGGATGAGGGAAATTTTGTAGAGGTCTCGAGATGGCTACGTCTCGGGGCAAGAGTGGCAGATGAAATTGACGACATAATTTTTGACGTAGAAAGGACAAGGAATGAACAAAACAAAAACGATGGAGATGTACTCTAGCATCGCATCAAGATTTTATGATCGGTTGGGTAATCCTCAATATGAGGTAAAGTGTAAAACGCGAGATGGCATGAGAAAACCAACTATCAGAGACGCAAGGACAAATGGTTGGGTGCCAAGTGTGACAACTGTTTTGAAGATGTTGAGCAAGCCAAGTTTGGATTATTGGAAGTCTACTCAACTCCTAGAATCTGCACTGACCCATCCCATGATCGGTAACAGTGACATACCAGTTGATGATCTAGTAGGGAATATAATCGCTGACTCAAATCAAGTTAGCCGAGAGGCTATGGAACTTGGGACTAAATATCACGACGAGATAGAGTTACTCATCGGTGATCGTTCTAAGGAGAATCTCGTAATCCCAGATGGGACGCGGGATTCACTCTATAAACTTTGGGACGAGATGAAACTAGAACCCCTGTATTTAGAAGAGGCTTTCGCTCACACGCTAGGGTTTGGTGGTCGAGTTGACTGCATCGCGGTATGTGATAGCAAGGATGCCATCGGTCACTGTGTGATAGATTGGAAGACCCAGAGTACCAAGAAGGGTCGCAAGGCTAATTGGTACGAGGACTGGTCACTACAACTCGCAGCGTATGCACATGGCATAGGTGAGAAGTTGGACAACCCTGATATATCTAACTCACATCTAATTAGCGTAATCATTTCGACTACTGAAATTGGTAGGGTCGAATATAAAGTTTGGGACAATCCTGTTGAGAGATGGAGATTGTTTTCTGTCGTGCTAGACTTGTGGAAGTCTACACTTGGTACTGGAACTGACTTATCATTTGAGAGGAATAACGATGAGCAAGAAACAAAAAAATAGTAATATGAAAATATGGGATCAGGTTTGCGTGACGAATCCTGATAACACTAAAGAGGTGAAGTTTGGTGCTAGACACTTCACAGCAATTGATGGGTACTCACAATTCCAGAAAGCCACTGAGGTGTTTGGTGCTGTGGGATCTGGTTGGGGTTGGGAGTCTAAAGTAATTGAGTTAGACCCTAGAACCATAACTCTATCGGTAAGGTTGTGGTACATCCACCCTGATGTGGAGGAAGCCTCTGAGGGAGATAAGAGTTGGATAGGAGAGGTCTATGGGTGCAAGTCCATCGGTGAAGGCAGGACAGATGAGGACGCTCCTAAGAAGGCGTTGACGGACGGGATCACAAAAGCGTTGTCCTATCTTGGGTTCAATGCAGATGTCTTCATGGGTAAGTTCGATGACTCTAAATATGTCAATGAGGCTCGTAAGAAGTTTACCCCATCGGTGAAGCCTAGACCAAAGGGCGAAGAGCCAGACATTAGCGACGAGATGCACGACGCAGTATCAAGGCTTCACGAATCACTAAAGGAATTTGACCTAGTTCGTCCAACTTCTGAGTTGGTGGGTTGGGTGAATAAAAGTTTCAACGACGTTTTCGATTGGTTCGTTGCAACTGCAAATGAGAGAGGTTGGAATGTTTCCACCTCAAAAATAGAAGAACTAAACCAGACAGTTATAGGAAAGGCAAAAGAACATGAACAGCGTAAATTTGATGGGTCGTCTGACTAGAGATCCTGAACTCAAAGACACAGGAAGTGTCAAGGTAATCAATTTTTCTGTGGGGTTCAATGACCCCTTCAACAAGGACAAGTCTAACTTCATAGACTGCGTAGCCTTTGGCAAAACAGCCGAGACTATCGGTGAGTATCTCCATAAGGGAGACCCCATCTACATGACAGGTAGGTTGCAGCAGGACAAGTGGAAAGATAAGAGTGGTGACAATCGCTCTAAGATCGTTATGAACTGCGAGAGGTTTTCTTTCGCACCCAAGTCATCGGGTAAGGGTGACATAAATGCGAATGATCGTCGAGATACTAGGGTCACAGAGCCACAGATGGACGTACCATTCTGATTCAAACAAATGAAAGGAAATCAAATGAATCAAATTAGAATAACTGAAAACATAAGAACATTTTTAGCGTACACGCTTGAGTTGGCTCGACGACTCAGTGTGGGGGGTTTAGGTGAGGTAGAATCGGAGGAGGACAGAGAGGAGATTTTTGAAATTCTCAAAATGGATCCCGAGACTGTAAGCGAGTATGAGTTACAGGAAAAAATCGAGGCTGCATCGCAAGGTGGCATGGATATATTGCTCGAGCGAATCTTTGATCGGGCAGAGGATCTTGGGGACGATAGATACCTCCTCAATTTGTCCAAGGGTGACGCTTTAGCCTGTATATCTTCGTGCCGAGCAGTAGTGCTTTCCTGCTGCTGTTCCAGAGACATGGTTGTATCTGCTACAAAAGATATGATCGGTCTGGACTTGACAAAAGTTCCTGCCGACAGCATTATCAACAAGGCTGCGACGGTAGCACAAAGTTTAGAGGATCTCTTCGCCTGTAGCCTAGACCATGACACCAAAAGGGAGTGGGAATCGGTGAGATCAATGACGGCTTCTAAGGCTCTCTATGAGATCGACGATCAACTGGGATCCAGTGAAGATGTATCGTAAATTGAACGTCATCGGTGGAGCCAATTGTGGAGAATCAAGAACAGTGTCTACATTTGCAAAACGTGTAGATATTCCACAGTATGACCATGTGGGAAACTACAGGTCGAATCAGGTATATGTTCAAGTGGGGGGTGTGCTTTGGTACGCTCCCCTGCTTGATATATTATTTGAGTTGAACTACGATTGGACGACGGAAAACAAAGGAGATGACAATGAAAATGTTACTATGGAGTAGGTTGTACATAATCTGTCCTGAACTGGTAGCAATGTGTCAATCGGCTCTTGCTTAGGGACACTGAACCCTTGATAATTTGGTAGAGTACCAAGGGTTCCTTTCGCGTTGCGGGGTAGTTTCGTTTCCCCTCGTTCTATCCCGCGACGTTTTTTTCTTTTCCTCTTTCTCCTCGTGGTGGTCTATCGGCTATGTTGCTACTAGATCACACTCCTTCCCTAGACTCCTGATCTAGGAGACCACCGCATGGGAGGAAAGAGAGTATACTTCTCGAGATCTAATTTTAGATCGACAATTAAACAGTGGGTACTATGCAACAGGTTTCAGAGATTGTTTATTCCTGTCTCACAAAAAAGCAGTCTATACACGATTGTCGTAAGATCATTTGTTGATCGGCTAGGTGGGCATCTAGGTGGGTGTCCATGACAAGTTGCGGAATCGGTGTTCAAAGAGTTCTGCCTAGAACAACTAAATCTCTTCATGGTCAGCGAGAGCGAAGAGTCTAGCACGAAGGCACAGCGTTGATGTGAACATCTCAAGCAAAGCATAGTAGATTGACACTATCACACTATGTGCTAGTTATGACCCACCGTCTATAAACAACTAATTCAAGAAAGGAATTTTTTTACATGGAACATTACGAAGGAATTGAATCGGTATCATCAACTGAAAAGTATGGTGTACGTGCTGAGGATGTGCAGAGAGTCTATGACGCTCTACCAAAACGAGTACGACGAGGACGCAACAGATTGAACAGTCTCATCAAGGGTGCGATAGTCTGTGTGTCAAGACAAGGCGAGGACGTAGACTATCTCATAGGGAAAATAGATACCTACTATCGGTCAGAGGAGGGGAGGGGATCATATCCAAGACTGGCAAACACTTGGCTACAGGATGAGGGGTGGGATGAGCATGAAGATCTCTGGAATCCTGATCGGGCAAGGGAAGCCAATAGAACAGATCTGCTTGGTGCAACACTTCATGGGGAGATAAGTGCCAATGCCTGTATTGAGCGAGAAGAATCTCTCAGGCAAAAGTTCATAGACTCTCACAGTGATGCTGAGGTGGCGAAGGCTGCCATGTCAATAGTTGATGATCGGTCGAATGGTTACAACTCAGTAGACGCTGTACTTGGTGCCACTCTTGGACGTATGCTACTTGCTAAAAAACTCAAAGAGGGGTAGACTGCATCGGTGTCCAATATAACTAGGGCAAGGTATAGATTGTACAAGCGTCGAAACAAATTCAACGCAAAACCAACAGAATACAAAGGTATTCGATACGACTCAAAGATGGAGGCTGCACACGCTGAAATCTTAGATAAAGATACAGGCGTTTTGTGGTGGTTACGACAAGTTGGCTTTGATCTTACGCCAGACCATCGGTATAGAGTGGACTTTTTAGTGGCTAGAACAGACGGGGAGTTATATGCAGTTGAGGTTAAAGGCAGAGTGACGGCTCAATCCAAAAAACACTTCAAACTTTGGAAAAAGTATGGCATCATGCCATTGCATATTGTATACGCAAAAAAAACAGAGGTAATAAATGATGGACTCGAGAGACTATCCCCATGAACAATTAGCACCCAGAGTCTACAAATTGGAGGGGGAGGTATCACACCTTGCCTCATCGGTGGATTCCCTAAATGGTTTAATCTCAGATCTTGGTGGCAAGATAGATGGACTCTCTAGCAGGGGGAGATTACAGCCCTCAATAATCATATCGGCGGGGGCTTTGGTAGTGGGTGTCATAGCGACGCTATCTGCATTTGTCGTATACACTAACCATGCAACAATAGAACCAGTCAATGTGAGGGTGTCTCTACTTGAGGCATCGGTGAATACAAATGAGAGAGCGATAATAGATCTATTGCAAAGAACATCTAAACATGAATAAATTAAAAAAAGATAAGAAGCACATAGACACTATCGCTAACTTTGTATTCGTCATTGGCATAGCAGCACTGGCTGTGACAATTCTTCAACTGACAGGGTGTACTCATCTCTTTGCCTCAGAGCCTTCTATCGGTGACACAACCTCCAAGGCTATCACTGGGGTAATTTCAACTGGTAGTTCCTTCTCGGTTCTACCCCTCGTTGGTGGTGTGTCTTGTGCGGGAGGTGTAGTTCTACTATTTATCTCTCAGGGCAGGAGAGGGTGGTTGCCTCTCATAGTGGGCATCGGTCTTGTAATTCTAAATAGTTTTATTTACGCATATATGCACATGATCGCAATTCCAGTAATTGTGATGTCTGGGTCAATCGGTTTGGCTTGGACTTGGAAGATAGTGGAAAAGTTAATTTGGGATGATGAAAACAATGGATGATTTTATTAGAGAATTAGTTATATTTGGGGTTGGAACTTTGGCGGGTGGGGTAGCAGCGTTGATGTACCGAGGAAAGATTTTTGGTTGGTTCAAAGGTAAGTGATAAGTGACAGGTGAACAGTTACCCAATCCCAACGCTCAGTCCCCGCACACGCAACGAGAGGACGATCTACGCATGAACGACCCAGACACCACGCCTACCCCAGAAACGACGCGAGAGGCTGCCTCTGTGGACGATCAACCCAAGGAAAAGTTATTGATCTCAGACCCTCGCAGAGCAGATCATCTTGAGCCATACAAGTGGAAGAAAGGCGAGAGTGGTAATCCTCTGGGCAGACCCAAGGGCGAAGTAAATTTGTCTATGAGGCTACGTAAACAATTGCTCGAGGAATTGCCCAATTGTAAAACAGATCAAGTTAAAGCAGACCTTGTGATTCTTGCGTTGGTTGAAGAGGCGAGGAATGGAAACATCCAAGCAATCTCAATGATCCTAGATAGGCTCGAGGGCAAGGTGACTGACAAGGTTGATGTGAGTGGGGCTGCTGTGATCTTCAATGTGATTGAGGCTAAACGTCCAGAGATTGTAGACAATGACGACAACTGAGGAGCGCGACATCATGGTGCTGCCTCAGCAAGCGAGATTCATTACGAGTAACTCGCGTGAATTACTTTACTCGGGTTCCTTTGCAAGTGGTAAGAGTAGATCAATTTGTCTCAAGGCTGTAATGAGAGCAAGTGTCAAGGGAGCAAGGGAGGGACTCGCTCGTAAGACTTTCAATGCTCTACGTAGATCTACTTTGAAAACATTGCTCGAGCCAGATGGTGGGCTGCCTCCAGTTCTACCAGAGGGATCGTATGTGTACAACAAGGCTGAAGGTGAAATACGTATTCGCGGTGGTGGCTCAATACTTCTCTTTGGCTGTGATGATCCCATGAAACTAGGTTCACTCAATCTCACTGGTGTAGGTGTTGATGAGGCTGTCGAATTGAGAGAGGAAGACTGGACGATGCTTAGGGGCAGAATCAGAATGCAAGTAGATGGTTTGTCTAATCAACTCTATGGGGCTTGCAACCCATCAACTCCATCTCATTGGCTGTGTGTCAGGTTTGGTCTTGGTGGTGGTCACGTAGCAGCAGATAATTGTGAGTCAATCAAAACCTCAGTACATGACAATTGGTTCCTAGATCCAGAATATGTATCAGACCTCGAAACACTTAGTGGTGTTGCGTACAAGCGATTTGTACTTGGTGAGTGGGTTGGTAGTGAGGGTCTTGTTTACGATCAATGGTCAAGGGACTTCGTAGTATCCAAGATGCCAGATTCATACGACAAGACTTGGATAGCCGTGGACGAGGGATATAACAATCCTGCCTGTTTGCTCCTGCTCAGTGTTAAGGATGAGAGATTGTATGTACGTCAAGAATGGTATGAGAGAAAAAAACTAGAAGCAGATGTAGTTAAGAAGGCTCAAGAATGGAACAACCTGTACAACCCAGAGTGTTTTGTTGTTGATCCTAGTTCAGCCAAGTTACGTGCTGCAATGCGTCATGTAGGGCTAGATGTGATTGAGGCTGACAATGAGGTCTACTCAGGTATTCAGGCTGTGGCTCGGTTGTTGAATAGAGACGAGAGTGGTGAACCATTCCTCTCTGTCCATCCAAGTTGCGAGAATACCATCATGGAATTTGAGAGTTATGAGTGGAAGGTCGATAAATCGAATGGGCAACTAACTGATAAACCCATCAAGAATTACGATCATGCCCTAGATAGTTTGCGCTACGGCGCGGTATGGCACTATGGGCTAGGCGTTACTCCTAGTATCAGAGTACCAAGTGATAAACAAGAAGCAATTGAATATGCGGGTAGAGTGGATTCTCGAGTATGGGAAGATGACCACCCAATGTGGAGATAGAATAAAATGAGTAGGTCTGATAGACGAGAATATCTAAGAGCAACTGTGCAGCCTTGGGAGGCTAGTGGCGTTAAGGGCATGAAGCCTAGACCCCACAACTACCTAAATCTACTTAAACAATTTGACAGTTGGATCTACAGTGCGTGTATGTATAACGCCCGTGGAGTTGCCAGTCAATCGTTGAAGTTATATGCTAGGAAACCTCGGGTCGCTAAGAAGAGCAACTTTCCCACACGGGAAGTTACGAGAAGCAAGAGAGCGTACTTGAGTGGTGATGGCGAACTCAAGCCTAGTAAGTCCGTGATGACAGCAATGGGTCATAACGCAGATGTGGAGGAGGTATTGGAACACCCTGTTTTGGATGTCCTGAAATCTCCCACACCCTTCATGTCTGGGTATGACCTATCTGTCTTGCGGATGTTGAATTTGCAACTCACTGGTAATTGTTATTTACATCCCATCTTCAACGAGGCAGATGTTCCTGCTGAATTGTGGAACGTACCTAGTCAGTGGACTGGCGTAGTCCCAGATCGTGAAACCAACATGGTGGGTGGATACGTCTATGGGCAACAACCTAATCTAATTGCCTTTGAGTTAGACGAGATCTTGCACAACAAACTACCAAACCCTCACGACGAGTTCTATGGTATTGGTTGGGTAGAGGCTGCTGCTGATGCTGCGACTCTACTACGTAAGATGGACTCGTATGAACACGCTTTGTTTGAACATCATGCTAGACCAGACTGGGGATTGTTCCTAAACGAGAATCTAACTGACAAGCAGTATGATCGAATCGAGAATCAGATCAACACCAAACTCAAGGGAAATAAGAAGAGTGGTAAGCCATTCTTGTTTGAGGGTGGCATTGATGCCAAGCCACTCCAGTGGACACCGAGAGATCTCGCGTTTGATTCTGGAGAGATGCGTAAGATCGAGAACATCGCTGCTATCTCTGGTGTGCCAGTGAGTATGCTCAAAGCAAACGATCCCAACTTGGCTAGTGCTAGAGAGGGTAATCTTGGTTGGTTACGTAACACGATTCAACCCTACTGTGTGAGTGACGAGGAATATCTAAATAGAACTTTCATATCGCTATTTGGGAACTATGGTGAATCATTGTTCCTAGCGTATGACAATCCAGTACCAAGTGATAAACAGGCTGAGTCTCAATTGTTTGTACAGGAGATCTCGGCGGGTATTCGTACACGTAACGAGGTGCGAGTTGAACTTGGTCTTGAACCTATCTCGGGTGGCGATGAGTTGTTGATCCCTAGTGGTCTGATACCTGTGAGTCAAGCGGGTCAAATGGGTATGCCACAAATGGGGATGCCTCAAATGGGCAAGCCTCAACAACTCCCACTCAAGAGCGAGACTCCTAAACAGCCTGAGTTAAACAATGTAGAGGGTCAAGAGAGATTTGATGCTGCTAATAAAAACAAGAGCCTAGTTCCAGATATTGTGAAATCGTGTCAGCGTGGCGAGTTACCTCGAGATGCTGCAATCGCACAGTGTCAGATTGTTGGCGGTCTCACAAAGAAAGAGGCTGTCGCTGTTGTTGGTAGTGCGGGAAAGAAGTCGGCTACTGAGGCGTACTTTGGAACACCAGAGGAGGCTGAATCATTTGGAGAACGAGTTGGTTTGACTGGACACCACACCATGAAGGTGGGTGAAGATGTCTACTACATGGCGGGTGAGGATCACGATGTGTGGTTAGCGTTTCAGATGGCAGGAATAGCAAGTGCCGAGAAGGGTATGAAGGCAGGGTTTAGAGAGGCACAAAAGCGAGACACAAATGAAACAATTAGAGTAGGACACCGAGATGACGGAACAAAACCCAAAAAAGAACCAACCAAAACTGGAGCGTCTACAATTTAAGGTAGACAACAATATGAGTATTGATGAGATGGTTGAGTCGATCATGTCTCAGATGCCCAAAGCAAAAGATGAACCTAAAGAGAGTCCCAAGCCTAAAGATTGAATCTAGCCTCCTTGTACTAAAGGCGGGTTATCGTGATTCGCAGAAGCGAGATCCTGATACGGGTATGTGGTCTAATGGTGGAGGTGGATCTACTAAGAAACCTAAGACAACCAAGCCCACAGAGAGCAAGGAGTTTAAGTCTTGGTTTGGTGAGTCGAAGGTTGTTGGTGAAGATGGTGAACCGTTAGTTGTTTATCATGGGACAGACCAAGACTTTGACGAGTTTGATGATGCACTCTCGATAGGTGGTCAGCATTGGTTTACAAGCGATAGGTCAAAAATCGAAAAGGGTGAAGTTGGTGCATCGGGAACAGGCAAGATAAAGGATGTGTATTTATCTCTAAAAAACCCTGCGGGATGGGATGAGTATGATAAGTATGTATTAGATGAACTTATCTCTCTTGGTTACGATGGGTTGATGCTAATAGAAGATGACCAAACAACATTTGTTGCGTTCGACCCCAAGCAAATTAAATCAACAGATAATGAGGGTACTTGGAATCCAGACGACCCAAGATTAACCAAGTCCATCTCCTTAACTAACTTCGCAATAAAAGCAGGGTACAGAGAAGACCAAGCCAGATCTAGTGAGACTGGACGGTGGACAGATAGTGGTGGGAGTGCAACCAAGAAGCCTAAGAAGGACAAGGAAAGTAGGAAACCATATAAATGGAAACCCGACGGTGAGCCACGACCCGAATCGGGACTCCCTGACCGTATGAAGGGGGATTTTAAGGGAAACAGATACAAGTTTGAGGTTGAAGACGGGAGAATTGGGGAAGTCGATATTTATGAATACGACTTAAACCCTCCCGCCGAGTTTGACAATAATCCCTTTAGGGAAGCACAACAACAAGGAAGGGTGATGGAGATGCACTTTGCTGTTGAAAGTGTAGGCGAGGGTGGTGAGATGGTGGGAGAAGATTTTGTGCCTGAGATGGAAATGAGTACCTCAATCACACGGGGCGGTGATGCGAGGAGGATTTTTTCTACGGTATTAGATGTAGCAAAAGAGTCTATAAAGAAAAACAAACCAGACATAATTCTGGTTCATGCCGAAAAGGAATACGATGCTAATTTTAGTCGTCGGCGTGGTGGATGGGTTGCAGGAAGCAGAATTAGCCTTTATGAAAAATTTATAGAACGATACATGGACAGGTTGGGTTATACTTACGATGGTCGCAGGGTGGACTTGGATAACGGCAGAGTTGTAAGGATGACTTTGACAAGAGTTGGGTTTGAGCGATACCCAAAGGGACACTTACTACACCCAGACTTTAACAAGTCCCTCTCCCTAACTAACCTTGGGTTAAAGGCAGGATACAGGGAAGACCAGACTAGATCTAGCGAAACAGGTCAGTGGACTAGCGAGGGTGGATCTACTAAGAAACCTAAGACTACCAAGTACGATCCATACAAAGAGGAGTCGATGGGGTTTGTGCGTAGCGGGTCTGCCTATGATATTACCACGGGGAAGGAGTTTGAGGTAATTAAGAATCCAACACCCCAAACCCTTAATGAATTACAATCAGACGCAACCCTTGGGATTCGTGGTTGGATAACTGGCGAGGGGGACTTGGTGGCGTGGGATGTAGTAGGTGGGCTACACTACGATGTACAAAAACTGATGGGTGAAGACTGGAAAGAATGGGGTAGTGGTTCAATCCCTATTTACTTCTCTGTACAGGATGGTTTTATTGGTGTTGTTGTTGTAACGGATAGTTCTGAGAGAACAAGGTGGCATGAAAACCCAGAAACAGCAGAGGCGATAAAAGACGCATTGCACCTTTGGACTGACCCTTCATGGGGATTAGACATAGGCTACTACAATGAGGCGATTGTCGGTGACTGGGAAGACTTGCCATCGAAGTCCATCTCTCTAACTAACTTCAAACTAAAAGCGGGGTACAGAGAAGACCAACAACGCTCAAGTGAAACAGGTCAATGGACTAGCGAGGGTGGTAGTACCAAGAAGCCCAAGACTACCAAGCCTACCGAGAGCAAAGAGTTCAAAGAATGGTTTGGTGAATCTAAACTCCTTGACCATGAAGGAAACCCTAGAATTATGCGTCATGGGTCAAACTCGACAGACTTCTCTGGGGACTTTGCGTTTGATCCCAAGGCGATAGGTAGTGGACATGACGAGGGCTATTATGGGAGGGGCTATTACTTTGTTTGGGGTCGCGGTGAAGCGTCATACTATGGAAAGAATGTTGGTAACTTCTATCTCAAGATGGAAAACCCTTATGAACTTGGGTCTGGTGGTGGAACAATCCAAGATAGTTTTCTCCACTGGACGGAAAAATTTGAGAAGTTGGATGAACCAAACCTGTTTAGTGATAAGGCTAGAAAGACACTCAGCGTTCATAACGAGTTGATGTCGTACATGGACGAGAACGCTACCATAAGCGAGATGAATAAAGGGGGGTTTGTTGTAGAGGTGGATCATCCAACTTTCGGCAAAGAGTCTAGTTGGGGGCAACAAAAATGGATAGATGGCAAGTTGGAAAGTGTTGGACACCCAACAGTTAAAGAAGCAAAACTTCATGTTGCAAATAGATATATTAAAGATTTGGGGTGGAAGTCGCAATCAGAACGCGATGATGGTAGTGGTCTTGCATTCCCCAAACTCGCTAAGTATGAGGGTGTTGAGTATCAATCCCTAACTGACTATATGAGAACAGCCGAACACCCTACCAAGTTCGATATTGATGTCCCCAGAACGCACAGTATGGCGAGTCAACTGACACATACACTAAAAGAACGGGGATACGATGGAATAATTGTAGGTGATCTTGATTGGACTGACCGTGGTGGCAAAGAACCCATGTCTCACTATGACGAGGTTGTTGTGTTCGATCCATCGCAAATAAAATCAGCAGACAATAATGAGGGCAGTTTCGATCCAAATGACCCACGGGTAAACAAGTCACTCACACTAACTAACTTCAAGTTAAAGGCAGGATACAGAGAAGATCAAGCCAGATCTAGTGAGACTGGACGGTGGACAGGTGGCGGGGGGACTTCTGCTCCAACAAAAGAATCTAAAATAGACAAGTTAAAAAAACTCGTTGACACTGAGTTAGAGGGTTCTGTATACCAACAAGGTACCACACCAGAGTATGAGAACGAGCGAGGTATTTTCATTAAGGAAGACATAGACGAATTAAGTGATCTGAATAAGAAAAACTTTGGGTGGGGTACGAGAAATAATGAGATACAGGGATACTTGGACTCATACGACAAACAAATACCACTGTGGATGAGCATGACAGAAGATGAGATGGGTGCAATGAAGTCTTATTCTCAGGAGGCGTTTAAGGCTATGTCGGACGCTCTTGTGGGTGAGGGGTCTGGAGAAACATCAATATACTATGCACTAAAGGCGAAAGACCTTCATGCTGTTATTTCACGCGCACCGAAAGTAGACGCAACACTTTACTCTGGAGTTAATCCTGAACACTACTCTTCCGAAACTTTGTATCAAGAGGTGGACAGTATGTGGAACTCAATGATTCCTGAGGGTTCTCAGGGAACAGCAGAACAACAGGTTGAGGTGACGAAGTTTGTGGCAAGTCAAATTGAAAATCATTTTCGCTCTAAAGGCTTCGACTCTTTGATGCACAGACCAAAAAGGTTTTTTAGTATGACCACAAGTCAAGGGTTCGCAAAAGTCTGGAGTGCAGGAAGTACCACTCAAAACCAAATAGGGACAGGAAGACTCCCAGACACAGTTATTAGAATCAAGAAGGGTGTTAATCGAGGTCTTGTCACTCGACCATTTATGGAAATAAAAAGCGAGTTTGAAGTGATTGGTGGTGCGTATCAAACAAGGTTGGTTTTTAAGGGTGTTGAGATTGATGAATCCAGTAACACCATATACATAGATATGTATGACATGGACAAAGAGATGGGGAGTATGTAATGGATAATGGTTTAAGATTTCTAATGACACCTGAAATTTTAGGTGAACCCATGCCTACTGAAACTCTCTCGGCTAAGTCTCTATCTCTAACTAACTTCAAACTAAAAGCGGGGTACAGAGAAGACCAAGCAAGATCTAGTGAGACAGGTCAATGGACAGATAGTGGTGGATCTGCAACCAAGAAGCCTAAGAAGGACAAGAAGACTTCTTGGGTAAAACAAAACAATCCTGTAAGGACTTATGACAATCGTTATGAGGTGTGGCTACCAGACGAGTATTTTGGCTACGATTGGAAAATAAAAGACGGTACGCCAATGTTTGTTTCAAGTGTTGACGCACATCGGTATATGGAGCAACAACAAATTGATCCTCTTGGAGAGTTTGAGGAGTTCCCAGACCCTACGAAGGTCTATGTTGATGAAGAATATCTTGAGGAGGCTTCTGCGCGTGGAGACGAAAACCCCATAACAAAGACACATGATAGAAACAACAAACCTGAGATCAGACATAGACCACCAACACTAACTGACGCTGTTGAGACTGCCGTAGCAAAAGCAAAACAAAAACTTAGGGCGAAGCAACAGAGAACCCCTGAGTTCAAGAAGTGGTTTAATGGCTCAAGAGCAGTTGACGACAGAGGTGTGCCACTTGTCTTGTATCATGGCAGCGACCAAACATTTGCAGAGTTTGATGCAAGTAAGATAGGGCAAAGGACTGAAGTAGATGGTCACAAATACGCTCTTGGGTTTCATTTTACAACAAGCCGAGACGAGGCGGGAGGGATATACTACAACGAAAAAGAGACGGGGAATAGGGTGTACGAGGTCTACACATCAATCAAAAATCCATTTGTTATAGATACCGAGGACGATCCGAGTACCTATGTAGACAACCCACAAAACAAGACAAAGATAATGAGGGAGTTTGTTGCTGCAAAGAAGCGGGGCAAGCCATACGACTCTATCATGGTTCGCGGAAGAAACCCGTACCATGAATGGCAGCCAGATTCTTCGGAGAAGATTACTCATGTCATCGCATTAGACCCAACACAAATAAAATCTGCAATACATAATCAGGGTACTTGGAATCCAGATGATCCCAGAATAACTAAGTCTATATCCCTAACTCAACTCAAGTTAAAAGCAGGATACAGGGAAGATCAACAGCGTAGTTCAGAAACTGGTCAATGGACTAGCGAGGGTGGTAGTACCAAGAAGCCTAAGAAGCCCAAGAAGGAAACACGCAGGACTCTGGAGGAGGAGATCCACGCTAGGGGTGGGGAAATGGATGAGGACTTTAATTATACTGGTGAGGACGCTGTTGATGATGACGTTGCGAGAAATCTTAGGGAGTGGGAGAACCCAGACTCGGATCGCGGAGACGAATTTTACAAGGGTTCTACTTCTAATCAAAAATACAACGACAACATCTATGACAGACAGCGAGACTATATGTTGGGTCTTATAAAATGGCAACATCTCCACGTGGGTTACTACACAGGCGATTCTTATATTGGGTTTAGCAACGCAACAACCGATCCACTGTTTTGGGAGTGGCAGGGGGGTGATGAGTCGGCTTATGATAAAATACCCGAAGGTCAGCAATTTAATTATACGGGCGCACAGGTGTTAAGGAACATGATTGAGAAGTCCCCAGACATATCCGAGGACACGGTTCTCTACTCAGGCACAGGTGCAGAACACTTCTTGGGTGATTTTTCAGCACTAGAGGTGAAGACGGAATACGGGAAAATGCTAGAAGAAGAGTATCAAAAAATTGGAGTAGACTTTGAGGAAGCCGTAGATCGTATAAGTACAAAGAAGCAGTTTGGCGAACAAGGTTATGTAGAGGCAAAAAGAGCAAGTAACCTTATGGGACATCGAGTTGCTGCTGAGATAAGTAAGAATATGAAATACAAGGGTGAGTTGTCGCCAAAGAGGTTTTTGTCTACAAGCGTTGACTTTAGACAGGCTTCATATTTTTCTGAGTTGGGTAATGTCGAACATGATGCCATGTACTCAACTGAAACTCGTTATGGTTCGGGGGAGGGGCTTGTCCCCATAGTTGTTGCTAGATACAAAGGGCTAAAGAAGGGACTAGGTATTGCTCCACTAACAGCAACGAGTAGGCACGTTAGTGAACTTGAGGTTCTCATTGGCGGTGGTACAAACAAGATGAAGTTTGTCGGTGCATCGTATGAAGAGGAGAAGTTTACATTGCGTGGGAAAACCAACCACGGAGTTGTCTATGTAGACTTTGAGGGGGTAGAATGACCGAGGTTAAAAGCAGATTTGTGTTGACAAGAGAGTGGCTTGACTCGGGTATAGAAAAACCCCTCTCGGCTAAGTCACTCTGGTTAGAGAACAAGAATTGTCATTGTCACGGTGTGAAGGCTATCTCGCTAGATGGCTCCATTGACGCAACATTCCCACACGAAAACTTTATCACACAGATTGTCCAAGAGATCATAAAGGGTGTAGTAGACAAGGTGTCTAAAACAAATGTAGTTAGCCCAGAACAGATCCTACAGGAGTTTTCTGTAGAAGAGATAACTAGAATAATTCAACCCACTGTAATGAAGTGGATGGACATAGCGATCACCGAGGGTGGGACAACTTCACTAGAGTCGTTAGGGCTTACAGGTGTTGATGCTACGTTTGGATCTCAGATTCCCGAGATCGCAAGTTTTGTAGATCAATATGCTGCAAGGCTGACTACAAATGTTGGAACCCTTATGGAATTTGACCTAAAGGAAATTGTCCAAGAAGGTATAGCAAACGGGGACTCCCTGCATGAACTGACGTATAGAACACAGTTGTGGGCGGGAGAGTTAGTTGCTGATCCAGAATCCTCTGCTATCGCTCGACAGGTTGGGGTTGTGAGAACAATTCCACACAGGGCAGAGTTGATAGCACGAACTGAAATGAACAGGGCGTACAACGCGGGTAGGCGAATGTCTTGGTCTACTGTTCCAGATGTCGTCGTTGGAAAGTATTGGGGCGTGTCAACTAAGCCGTGTGAGTTTTGCGCTGCTGCGGGGGCAGCAAGTGATCCTACAATCACAGGTCGGGTAGTACCATTAGATGAACCCTTCTTTCCGTTGGGACATCCTCTTGTTGGTACAAGTGGTGGAACGATGATTCTCAACTATGAAGAGATCCAGAGACCACCACTACATCCTAATTGTCGTTGTAGCCTGATGCCTGTAACTAGAAGTGAATTAAAAAATATGGGGCTAAGTGAGGCTGATATAAAGCGAGATACAAATGAAAACTAAAACAGCAAAAGACTTTGGGTTGAAAGATGGTATGGCTCTGGGGTACAAGACGTTTGGAGTAGATGAGATGGAGGTCTCAATACCTGAACGAAGTTGTCTAGCCACGATCTCCACTCTAAGCGTGGACGAAGAGGGCGAGAGTGTCCTTCCAGATGGGATCCAATTAGATCGTTTCCTGAAAACTTCTACCGTTTTTTACAATCACGATTATGCGGATCCAATCGCTACGTGTAAGTGGGTAAAAAGAACCCCCAAGGGTCTCGAGGCGTTGACCATATTCCCAGAGCGACCCGAAGGGCATGAGGGCGAGTGGAGACCTGACACCATCCTTGGACTCGTCGCGTGTGACCCACCGATCATTCGTGGTACAAGTATCGGCTTCGGTTATATCGAAACCCGAACCCCTACGCAAAAGGATCGAGATACGTTCCCCAATACAGGGAATAAGTTAGAACGAGTGGTTTCTAAGTCACGCCTTTTAGAGTATTCGATGACAGGTCTGCCAATGAACGAAGATTGTCTAATTACTGCTGTACGAAAAGGGATCTTGACGGAGGACTTTCGGTTAAATGTAGATACTAGGGATACCCCTACACTTAATCTCAACGTCGCTCGTCGAGTCTTGCCCATCGCGCAGCCCACCATGTCAATCAGGGCTTCAAAAACCCTTTCGGAAATGGTGGAGGACGAACTTGACATTCTCAAAGGTAGGGTGTATTCTTAACTATATCTGTTTAGCGTCTGACGCTAACCACCTTGAGCCGAATGCGTAAGCGAGTCGGAAAGACGGTTGAAGTCTGTGTCGCGGTTTAATTTTAATCGTAATACTATTCTACTTAGTAGAAGGTGGTCAATATGAAAATAACAAAAAAGAGTCTGATCGCACAGGTCAAAGGACTCACAAAACAACAATGTAAACAATTGGGTGTGGATAATCCATTCCCCGCAGACGCTCCTGAAGAGGGTGCTGAAGCGAAGGCTGCTCTTGAAGCATGGCTTGATGGTGGAGTCCTCACAGATGAAGAGGGTAATCCAATCGACCTAGAATCTATGTTTGGTGACTCAGATAGTTTTGAGTTGACAATCAACCGAGCAGCAGACGAAGAGATCCCAATTGGTGATGCAATAGACTCAACAGTAGATGCTGTCAGGGGTATTGTTCGTCAACAAGTTAGTGGTCAAAAATCTGTAGGAAACAAGACTATGACACGGGTAACAAGCGGAAATCTGCGAAAGCGTACAAAGAACTTTGAATCTGACGAGGCGCAATATCGCTCAGGCAAATGGTTGGCAGCAACTATCTGGGACATTCCTTCGGCACAAAAATGGTGTGACAATAACTCTATGCCTTGGGGTACGAAATCTCACGTTGGATCTACTGATAGTGTTGGTGGTTATACGGTTCCAGATTTGATGTCTGATGCCGTTCTCTGGGTAAGAGACCTCTACGGTATTACACCAAGAATCGCTCGACACATGACGATGGATTCTGACACACTGGATGTTCCAAAGCGTGACGCAGGACTCACTGTTTATTATCCCAATCAATCTAGTGCTATCACTGAAAGCACTAAGACATTTGGTACTGAACAACTCGTTGCTGCTAAACGTGCAGTTCTATGTGCGTACAGTTCTGAAATGGGTGAAGACTCAGTAATCTCAATCGCGGATGATCTTGCCGAGGAAATCGGGATGGCTCTAGGTTTGAGAATGGACACGGAAATGTGGTCGGGTGATGGAACCAGTGCGTATGGTGACGTTACGGGACTCAAAGACTCTATGGGTAGCGCGGGTCAAGTAGTAGGTTCTGGCGACACTTGGAGCGATCTTACACTCGCAGACTTCAACAAGATGGTTGGGGCTTTGCCAGAGAAGCATCATCCAAATGCTGTATGGATTTGTTCACGTGCCTTCTTTGGAACTGTTATTCAGAAACTCGTATACGCGGCGGGTGGTAACACTGTTGATATAATCCAAGGTGGAAGTTCACAGCAACTCTTTGGTTATCCAATCGAATTTACTGACGCATTGCCAACAACAACTGCGACTGGTGCTAATAACTGCGTCTTTGGTAACTTCAATAACGCCTTGTTGATGGGCGATAAGCGTTCTGTTGAAATCTCAACCTCAGAGCATTACTCTTTCAACTTGGATGAAATTACAATTCGCGGTACATCTCGTTACGACCTAAGCGTCGTTGATGGTGGTACTGGAGGTGTTATTGGTGCATACGTAGGGCTAATGACCACAGGTTAATAAGTGGTTGTTTAGGAAGTTTATTTTCGGTGTGATGGGGGGAGACCCTCATCACACCTTTATGCAAGAATTGATACGGGTAAAGTACGTAGAAGATAGCGACGGATTTGTAGCGGGTACAACTGTTACGATGAAGAAATCTAAGGCTGATATGTTGATTAGCCGAGGTATAGTAAAGATGATCGACCCACCTAGCAGCATCACTAATAAGTCGTTTGCTGATAAGCAGGACTTAATTAAGAGGGTATAGCAGCATGGCTGTAGATAGTTACGCCTTAACGTCAAGGGAAAATTTCAAGACTTACGCGGGGATCACCACAACGGATGATGACACGCTCATTGACTCGATCATAGATCGTGCCAGTGATAGGATTGAAACATTCTGTAACAGAAAGTTTATGACTAGAGATTTTTCAGAGACCTATGATGGTGGTGCTGAAACTGTGCAACTTCGCAATTATCCCGTAACCTCAGTGGAAATTATATCTTATGGTAAAACGGCTGCTATCACCGTTAGTTCTGCAACTTCTACAGATCTACGGGCTACGGTTGAGGTGCAGGATGACAGACTTATACTGTCACGATTCGACGAGGACGGAGCAGAGACATCTACAGCACTTACATACGCCTCATACGCGACCACAGCGTCGCTCACAACGGCGATAGATGGGACAACTGGATGGAATGCTACGAAGGTCAAAGACGTTCTCTCAATAGATCTGGTTAGGTCTGGCGGGGTGTCAGTTTTGGACAACAGTGGGTCGCTATATTTTTTAGATCCACTTGATTCGGAGTATGGTGTTGCTGAGGATACTGGGATTGTGTCTCTGATGGTAAGTTCAGTTGATTGGCGGTGGGGGGATTTTCCACGCTCATCACCGAAGTTTTCAAATGGTAAGGATAATGTCTGGGTCAAGTACACGGCGGGTTACTCATCTATTCCAGATGACTTAGAACAGATCTGTTTAGAGGTAGCCCACAAGATGTATCACGCGAGGAAGCACGATCCAAGTGTCGCCAGTGAAAGCCTTGGTGGTTATTCTTATTCAAAGAGTTCGGTGTCTGCAATTCCTGATGAGACAAAAGAGGCTTTGATTTTATGGAAGAGTTATTATTAAATGACGGTAACAAGTATGATCTCAAGGCTCGGGAAAACCGTAACAATCAAGCGGAAGGCTGTTACCTTTGATGACTGTGGCTCGTACATAGACACGTTCTCAAGTCACTTAACTAGCGTGAAGGCTGCAATTTTTCCTATCTCCCAATCAGACATCATGGAGTCGGGTAGGGATCATACCGTGGGCATGGCAACAGTCTACGTAACGATGGGTCAGGATATAGTCGTGGGTGATGAACTTGAATGGGTCGATGGATCAACAACTCGGTCATACCAAATTACTGGTGTTACAACTATGGCAGAATTAGCGGTAAGCGACCACATGGCGGGGATGGTTCTTAGTTGTGAGGAGCAGGGATGAGTAGCCTAGAAACATATACCTCTGTAAATTGGGAGGGGGAAAAACTCAAACAGGCTGTCCAGAAAGCGGTTTCTGCCACAGTCACAGAGTCTGCATTGAAACTCCAAAAGAAGATACATCAAAAATTATCGAAGAAAGATAACTCAGGTGGTATGAATCCCGCGAAGTCGGGTAGTCCCCCCGCCATGATTACTGGTGCGCTGAGAAACTCTTGGAATGTAGACCTGTCGAGAATTAGATCAGAAAATCCAACAGCAGTAGTATCTAGCAATCTCAGGTACGCAGCGATACTGGAATATGGATCTCAAAAGTTTGGTCGAATAACACCTAAGTCAAAGAAGTTTCTGACGATCCCACTCAACGAGGACGCTGTAAGAATGCGTCGAAGGAATAAAGATCTGCGACAAGTAGATGGATTATTTATCCTCCCTCTCGCGGGGCAGAGAGTAAAGGGGGGCAAGCGTAAAGGTAAGAGGTTCAAGGGTAAGCGAGGACGCGACACACTAATACTCGCTATGGATCTCGGGAACGGCAAAATTAGAGCCATGTTTGCATTAGTCAAATCCGTATACATCAATAAACACCCATACATACGACCAAGCCTAGAGTCTGTAGAAAAAAAAATAAACAAAAAAATGGGCAAATTAGTGGCTGCTGCAATTAAGTTTGAGTTGGGTGGTCTATGAGCCAGAAACTCATAAATGCGTTGTATACCAAGTTGACCTTAGACCAAACGTCTGGGAGTCTTTATGATGATTTGGGGGGCAGGGTCTACTTCGGGAAAGCCCCAGATAATTCAAGCCTACCACTTCTCATATTCGATCTTATTACAAGCGATGTTCAAAACAGTTTCGGGGGGTCGAGGGTCGATACAGCCAGATTCCAAATTGATCTATATGGATCTATTAAACTTGGTGCGGTAGCAATTGGCAACATAGAGACCAAGTTGTTCTCTTTAATAGATTCAGTTACAATAACAGCGACAGACTATGACAACGTGTCGGTAGCCTGTGCGAGTAGAAGTCAAAGATCTATGGGCGATGAAGCACACCGCATAGTATCTGAGTATGAGTTAATCGGGAGTGCTTCGTAAAAAAGGTAGGATAAGAAAATGGCAATTACAGGAAAAGATGGTACAGTTACGTGGGCTTCGGGGGATGGGTTTGTAAGTGGGGCAATAGACATAAACGCTTGGTCTCTCAATATAACTCAAGAGGTAATAAACTCCTCTGCTTTTGGTGATTCATATACAATGTCACCCACCTTCATGGGTGGACAGGTTGGGGCAACGGGAAGTATCTCTGGTCTAGCGACAGATGGAGGGGTGGCTTTTGATCCTGCCTCTATCACAGGAACTCTTGCGCAGATGGTTCTCTTGACAAACGCTACAGATAAATATACTTTCGACGCGGTACTCAGTGGATGTACCACCAGTGTAAATCGCAATGGCGAAGCAACTGTGTCCATAAACTTCACAGCAAGCGGTCAAATCACAGCAGCATCGGGATAATAAATGAGCAAAAAAAATAAAGCCAAAACGGTGACAATACCACTAAAGGGCGGGTCTCAAAAAGTTCCAAGGCTGACACCTCGTCACATGATTACACTCGGTGACAAGATCTACGATGAACAAAGATCCCAACTCCTCAAAGACCTTGAGGATGCGGGGTGTTGTTCTTCGGAGCGTCGTGACTCACTATCGACCATGAAACGTGGAGTTGTTGGATCATTACTGGATTATGTCTGGACGATGCGCGGAGCATTAGAGGTTATCTCAGTTGCAATTGATAAAGACACTGATGATGTCTCTGAGGAGATCGAGGCTACGTTTGACGAGATTATTGGTTTGGCTGTAGATCTTCTAGGATATAAGGTGGAAACAACAGAGGGTGCTGAAGACAGCAACGACGCTAAAAAAAAGTAGAGAATCAAACCCAAGAGGAGCCTAAGAACTGGATGAGGCAAGTAGCGTTAATAAGCCATTTTTTCCCAAGCGTTGGTCATCCTCTGGATCTCCCAATTGATGAGTGGAATACATTGTCCTATGAACTCAAATATATCATCCCGATCTCGACTGGTAATTTTACTCAAGAGCAATCTACAGAGATGTCGGCTGACAGCGCGGGGTGGAATGGTAGTTGGACATGAGTGACGAACGAGTAGGATCTGTATACGTAAATATATCTGCAAGGCTTGATGACTTTCGTAAGGGTCTCGATGAGGCTAAGACCAAACTTGACAGGTTTCAGAAACAGACTCACCAAAACTTTCAACGTATGGCGGGGGGAAGTAAACAGTCTTCGATAAATTTATCGAAGATGGTTGTACAAGCAGGGAAACTCGCTGTGGGTTTGCGGTTCGTCAATAATGCTCTTGACGCTATTGCAAAAAATCAACTTGTGGTTGGAGATGGCTTTGATGCGTGGGAAGAAAAAGTCTTAAACACAGTTAGGATTATCCCAATTCTGGGAGATATGTATGCGAATATGTACGAGAAGGCTAAGGCTATTAGTCCGTTCAATTCACAAAACATTTTACAGCAGAAACGAGACCAAGAGCGTTTTAGGAAAGAGGTATCTGAGGCTAGGTTGAGAGACCAAAACGAACTGATTGTAAAGGAAACCGAGGCACTTCAAAAAAATATAAAAACCAGTACAGTTAGGATGAAGTTTGAGACAGATGTGTCTCTGAGGGGGGAGGACGCATTAGATTCCAAGAGGGCGTTGGTAGGGCTAGACCGAGACAAAGAACTAAGCAAGATAGAGGAGTTGAAAAAGTCTTTGTACAAAGGGTTTAAGGCTACCTTGTTTTTAGATACAAGAGATGCTGATAAGGCTATCGCGGAAATTGAGCAAACAATATCTGATGCCACTGACGCAGTAAACAAAAAACACGAAGAGCGTCTAAACCTTCTTGATCGAGAGAAGGATCTTCGGCTGCATAATATAGCCCTCAGCGAAAGGCTCAAGGGTGTTGAAATGGAACGGGGTGCATTGCAGCGAAGACAACAACTCAACTATGTAAGATCTCTGGAGTTCAAAGCCCAGACACAGGCGAGTGCGAGAGGTGAAGATGTCAGAACTCCTGACGTAATACACAAAGAGAAAAAAACACGTGTAGACGAAGATATAGCGAGTAGAAGATTGGAAGTTGAAAAAAGACTCATACAAGCCAATGCTGATCTGGAGTTAGAAGTTGATACAGAGACCAAGAAAAAACTGCAACAAAACGCTAAGGATTTTGGCGCAAAAACATTTACCGAAACTGAAAAACAAGCGAATGAGAATAAGCGAAGACGTATTTTGGAGCGCGCGGAGGAAAGGAAGTTAAAATCGGATCAGAATGTCGCTGCCGAGACCGCTAATAGAAAATTATCATTGAAGCGATCTTATCAAGGGGCAAAGCCCGAGACATACCAGAGACAAAGACAGGAGGCAGATAGGGCATCTATCATCGACGAAGCAAATAAAAAGAAGTTAGAGTTGAATAAAGAGATCGCTGCCAAGGTCGATGCAGAACTAAGGGAAATTAAACCCGAAGAACTGACTCAACAGATTCAACAAATCATTTCGAGTGCTGACCCGCAAGCACCCGAAGAACTAACTCAACAGATCACACAAACACTTGATGAGGCAGGGATCCAAACACCTGAAGACATGACCCAACAGATCACACAGGTTTTGTCTGAGGCAGGGATCCAAACACCTGAAGACATGATTCAAGAGATTCAACAGGTTATTGTTGAAGGAGAATATGCAACACCCGAAGAACTGACTCAACAGATTCAACAAGAAAGGGAAAGGGTCATTGTAGACAAGGGAGAAGAGGAGCAAAGGTTGGGTAGAGAAAAGATTGACGCTGAACTCGCTGCACAACTAAAAGCGTTTGACGAAAAAAACACCCACATGACCCGAAGCGAACAGCAAGCGCAGGACTTGGAGCGAGTGGAAAACAGGGGCGAGTGGGAGAAGCAAGAGGGGAGAGATGAGGTTGATCGTCAGACTGAGGCAGAATTAAAAGCCCTAGATGAACAAATCGGAGGTCAAACCCCGATTCAAAGACAACGGCAAGAGGCAATGAGAAATCAGATCATCGAAGAGGGTGAACTTAAAGCAAAAACGGGTAATGTAACAATACGGAATCTGCATGAAGAATTAGATTTACTAGAAAGGGAGCGTGTAGCGAAACTAAGTATCATTGACTCTGATAGGAAAGATTATGAGAGAAAGCAAGGGCAAAGTCTTGATACAAGGCTCAAACACCAGAGTCTGTCTGGCGATGACAAAAAACTAGAGTTAGCATTCTCTCAACTCCAAGAAAGGTTCAAGTCGGAACTAGAGCGTATGGGCGGTCTTAGTATGACGGACGAAAACGCTGACAAACTAAAACTGTTTTACGAGCGCGAGGGTGAGAAACTTGCCAAGTCTGCTAAACCACAGGCAATGGCGGGTCACGTTCAATCTGGTCTAGGTTCTTTCCAAGTAGGTGTAGATCCCGTTGCAACAAAAACCTCTGACGACATTGCTACATTTCTCGAAAATTTCAAGACTTTCGTAGAAAATGCCACCACAGATGGAATAAAAATACAAAACGAAAGTTTTGAGGAGGGCTGATGGGTCTTATATTTCACGAACTTATTGATTCCGCAACAGCCTCAACTAAAAGCGATGGCGTGGGTGGTCTGGCGTGGACAAGGAAGAGGAAGTTTCGTGTCCACAATGATGGC
>Ga0208299_1000592_pt1 | contig 32502 bp, 69 predicted proteins | sample 15_taG_FD_184089 | JGI IMG/M metagenome (GOLD analysis project Ga0208299, IMG submission 184089) | Marine viral communities from the Subarctic Pacific Ocean - 15_ETSP_OMZ_AT15312 metaG (SPAdes) (version 2) | ecosystem: Environmental > Aquatic > Marine > Oceanic | place: Pacific Ocean | collected...
GAAGTTTTTAGAAGATGACTGATTTCAGGAAAGAATTAGATGAATACTCTTCAGGGATGGATATGCTGTTCGGCACACCAAACGAGAAGGAGTATCTGGATGTGGAATTCGACTTCACTTTAGACCCAGACCACTTCATGAAATGGTTAGGTGAGTGTGATGAGCTGGTTGATGACCTAACTGGTGACTACAAGTATGATTGTGGTTCAATGTGTGAATATGCCATACTATATATCTCAATGCTATTGCATGATAAGGAGTTGGAAGGTGAGCTGGAAATCATGTATGGTAACGTGGGGTTCTGGGAGCATTATTGGATGAGGTATAAGTTCAGAGGTGAGAGCTATCACATTGACCTTACCATGATGCAGTTCGATGAGAACGCACCAAAGTTGGCAATCAGTAAAGCGGTCAACAAGAAAGTATCTGGGGAGTATAACCACATTGGAGATGACGGGGAGTTAATGGTAGACTATATAGAACGCCAGAGGGCTTACATGTTCTACCCAGACCCAGTTGATTTGAAGAAACCTGAGAAAAAGTTTGGTGGTATCGATTTTTTTTCTACCTTTGACGTATGAGCAGAACAGTAATAGTACACGTTAAGACAAAGTTAGTTATCCGAATGGATGAAGGTGTTGAGGTGAATGAAGTAATCGAGAATATGGATTACGACTTCACTACCAATGGTACGGGGTGGTTAGAGGATAACGCTGACATTGAGGATACTGAGATATTGGAACATACAGTAATCGATTCGAAATGATAAAATCAATATTATATACGTGGAACGATTGGCAGGTGAAGATTTACGCTCATGGCGAGATTTTCATCACACCAAACCAATTACAATGTGTGACTGAGGAAAGTCTTACCCGTTGTTACGAATTCGACCCAAGTGGTGACACCTACATTGAGGATGTATCAACAGGTGATGAGTACGTCTGGATTACAATGTCAGACGGTACCACCATGTACCAGTTGAAGCTTGAAGGTGATAGCTGCATTGTGATTGACAAGATGACACCCAAGGGTGAAGACATCGAGGAATATGGTGCATGGGATTTTATAGATGACCGAGATGAAAGATAATTTCACACCATTAAGCCCAGAAGAGGGAAAGAAACGAGCCATCAGGCTAGCCATTGACCACGCTAAAAGTAAGTGGGAAGACGGCAAACTCATCTCATGCAATCACCCAGAGTATGATAAGCTCATGGAGGACTTTGCTGACGGTGACCCAGACACTGTATATAGCACAGCATTATTATTTGCTGATGACCCAGACAATACTGAGAAGGACTGGTATGATGCTATTTTGGATGCATTGGAGAAAGATGGATTTGGTAGTTACTTTTAATTTACTTATATTTGTGATATGACGAAATTAGTATGTGAAGAATGTGGGGGAACCAATATCCAAACAAAGGCTTGGGTAGACCCAAACGGAAACGGTGATTACATCGACCTAATGGAAGGGGATGATGATGACGACAACTGGTGTGACGATTGCCAAGACCACCTTGGGTTTAAGGAAATAAAAGGAGATGATGACTGAAGCAGAAGAAAAAGAAAAGTATCCGAATTGTGTGCGACTGGCTGCTGCTAGTGAGGAACACAGAACCATCATGGAATTCTTAGACGGTATCGACCCGTATGAACTGGCTCATTACCAACATGATGACGGGGTTGACCTTATGCTACCTGTGAGAGACAAACAAAGGGTCGTGTTGGAGTATCTGGGTGTAGACCCTGTGGAATTGGAGAACGAACGTAGAGCAATCTTAGAAAATATAAGAGGATGAAATATAGAGCAGTAATACAATTAACAGGAGTTGATGGCGACCACGTGGGTCTATATGGTATAGCAGATGATGCACCATTGAGGATTGCGGGTGATTGTCAAGAGCACTTCGATAGAGCGTTCAGATTGGGTGAGGACGAAGATGACCCACAAGAGTTTGTGGATGAACACTTGGAGAAGCTAGGAATTCACAGAATATTCGCTGACGAAGCGCATACTGATTTGATTTAATTTTCTTATATTTGTGGAGATGGAAAAGGAGTTGATTGTAAGATTGGATAAGGAGATTAGGGACATAAGCGATGTCATACCTAACATACATCGAGGGGGTTGTGGAGTATTCACTCTATTGATGTGGGATACGTTAGCCTTTATGGGTATATTGACCAACCCTATTGAGTTGTTTGATGACCATCCTTGTTGGAATAGAAACCATATTCTATTAGAATACAACGGGAAATACATTGATAGTTTGGGAGTGCATGATAGCACCCATTGGATGGAGTTAGACGTGGAGAAGCCGATTAAGTTGGAACACTTAAGGGGTAAGGCGTGGAACGCCCAAATATGGTTCAAGGGTGAGGATAGTTTCAATCGTGGGGATATCATACCTATGAAGAAAATGATACATCGACTGGGGCGAAACATGGAAGAAGCAAAGAAAAGCATGTTATTATTAGGTTTATAAGAATAGTATACCTATATTTGACGCACCATGCACACATTTGTGTACATAGAAGACAAAAAAGATGACTGAAGACACTAATCAAGCAATTGCAAACCTTAAGGTAGCATGTATTCAATTCCAACACATTATCATTGGAGCATTCAAACATATGGGAGATGTATATCCTGTGGTTGAGTATGATAAGAAAAGCAATACCGTAAGATTTATTACCGTTGGTGGTTTCTTCGGTACTGGTGATGACCTTATGTCAGCAGACCAAGGTGAATACCTACCATTTCCAGATGATAAAACATTATCTGGTATGCTACACAACGCATTTGATTGGTACCATTGGTGCAAAGATAACAAAATAAAATGAGTAAACAAGAAAGAATTATTTCAGTAAGATTTTCAGGACATGGACATTATAAGGTGACCATTGAAAAGTATGGTAAGCAGTATACTGGTACCATTACCGATATGACCCTAATTGATGACTTCAAAGATGGTAAAATTAGTGCAAGTATTGCCTTATATGATACTGTATTAAGACAAAATTAATAATTATTTTCTAAAATGTTTGGTAGTCTGGAAAGTTATACCTAGATTTGACGTATGACAAAAACGAAAAAGCCTACGGGCTACATAATATACGAAGGGGTTAGCCAATTGAATGGAGAACCTATTGTAGGAATTATTACAATGAAGAGTGCCAACGTTAAAACTGGTAACATGGCACAACTTTGGATAATGCGTAGTGATATTCACCCAATTGACGCAAAGAAACAAAAGTTAGACGATGCTGTTTGTGGTCAATGTCAATTCAGACAATCATTAGGTGGTGCTTGCTATGTGAACCTTGGTCACGCACCTAGCGCTGTTTATCGTAGTTATAGCAAAGGTAGTTATCCTGTATGTGATGACCTTAGTATCTTTGAAGGTATGAAGGTTAGATTTGGTGCTTACGGTGACCCTGCTGCAATACCTGTTAGTTTATTGGCTACATTGAAGCGATATGTTAAGAATAATACGTCTTATACGCACCAATGGAAGGATAATAAGGACAATGAGCTTCTTAAGCAAGTGTCTATGGCTAGCGTAGATAACCTTTTAGAAGCGCAAGAAGCAAGCGAAGCGGGTTACAGATGGTTTAGGGTAACAAATGATATTGAAACGCTTAGAGACGATGAAATCGTTTGTCCTAATACAACCAAAGGTACTTTATGTATGGATTGTAACCTTTGTAGTGGTAATTCGGTAGGCGCTAAAAGCATTGTAATAGAGAATCACGGAACTTGGAGTAAAAAGTTTATTGAAGATTAATTTGGTGGTATCGAAATAATTTATACCTTTGTTGAAACGATAAGAAAATATGGGAACATTTACTAAAGCAGATGTACAAATAGTATTCAAAGATGGAGTGCCAAGTTCATTTAAGAGTGCGGTAACACTCAAAGGTGATTTAATGGCATTCTTCTTAAAAACCAACCCGAACCATAAAGGTAGAGTTGATATATTCATTCACGATTGTGAAATCAATGATGAGATGGTGGATATTGAGGTATCTTCTGAAAGGTATCAGAACTGTGAGTTTCAGGTTGACCTGATTAGAGATTTTCTTGTGGCTAACTATCCAACTGAAGTAACATTCTTCTCGGTTAGTGGATATACTGCTGCTGACGACTTGGGTAGTACCTTTTCGGACGAGAATGAATGGAACGATTACGTAAACGAGGAATAAGATGATATTTGACGACATAGTATCAGACGAGAACGGTACGAGCGCATGGACGTATGTGTGTGCCAAACACGCACCAATGGTTGAGCGTGAGTATCATGGGGCAATCGAAGAGGGTTGCTTGGATGACGTGTGTTGTGGGGTTAAGGGGTGTGAGGATTATGGTGCAAATGATTATTTTACCTTTTATGCTAATAACCATTTGGTAGTTAAGAATTAATTACTATCTTTACGGTATGGGAAAAGAAAAAAGAGTATTAAAAACGAGCGCTAAGTGTTCTGACTTATTTTATGCGCGATTAGAAGTAGATGGCAAAGAAGTGGCAAACCATGATGGTTATGTCCCTGACTTCATGCCTGGTCAACATTATGGTGATTATGTTGAGTTGGATATCGACATTGATACTGGTCAAATACTTAATTGGAAACGACCAACCAAAGTAGAATTGAAATCACAATTAGATACTTGGGTATGAAAGTCAAGAACGAAAAGAAATACGCTTGTTTCGATTACACCGATGGATGTAATGGTGACCACACAAAGAACATCTACCAACGTGGTGATGTGGTCTTTAAGCCATTATATGGTTACGAGGGTAACGAGGATAGAGAACCATGCAATGAGGTTGGGGTTGTCCTACAAGTGCATGACGAATTCGAGCTTAGAACCGATATGTTCGGTAATGAGAGTGTTAGCAACCTTAGAGTGGCAACCAAAGAAGAAGTGGTTGAATTCAGACCAATCTTAGCGGTTGAAATGGGATTTGGTTTGGTAGTGTTAAAATAATTACCTATCTTTACAGTATGAAAAAGACATACATACTTACATTACGAGTTGACGATTTCGAGGATGGTCGAGATGTCATTGCTGGCGTTGACGGTATGAACTTCACTGTTGGGGTTCACGTTGACAGGGGTGATAGCTTGGAAATCAAACGGGCTGTTGATAACCAACTTGGTTTGGATGACGATAACGGTGTGTCCGTATATCCTGTGGATGATTTCGTTGAAGCGTTTAACGACCAACACATTTCAGATGAGAACCATTGGTTAGCATATGTTACAGTTTTATTGAAGCAACCAAAATAAAGTTTGGTGGTTTGGAATTAATTACTATCTTTACACTATGGGAGACAGCAGACTTATAGCAGACTTAAAGACAATCAAAGGAGATTGCAACGTGGTACGTATCAAACTACGGTACGACATTGGAGGTATGAACTACTTTACGGGTAGTGTCGTAAGACGTGGGTTATACCTGAGCGTTACACCATTAACGTTGGATACACACAACACGATATACAGAGGGTTTTCTGGGTTTAACTACTTGGTCAAAGAATTGAAGCGTTTTAGTAAGAAGCAATTAGCTGAGACTGAACCAAGTGATGAGCAAGTGAGGATTGTATTAGAGAAAGTGTTGGGGGTGAACGAGATTGAGTTGGAAGAAGAGTATCTGGGATTGAAATAAATTTGGTAGATTAAAAACTAATCATTATATTTGAAGCATGAAAGTAACACAAGAAGTAATCGAGATGTTCGAGTTTCTGAACAACCTAAGAGAAAGTGGTCGAACCAATATGTTTGGTGCTGCACCGTTCTTAGTTGATGGATTCGGTATCGACAAAAGAGAGGCAAACAAAGTAACACAAGCTTGGATGAGTAACTTCACCGAGGACGGTTACGACCACCTATTAGATACCGAGATATGAAAACCATCATACTAAGATATGATAGGGGTTACGTGCATTGCGGTGATTGCGGTGCAGTATTACTAACACCTACGAGCCACACTGAGTGTGTTCGTTGTGGAGGACTAATGATACCATGAGAAGTTTCTATGTAACCAAGAGGCAAGTGGATGAATTCATTCGTTCGAAGGTTTATTGTATGAACCAAGACGAATTCATCATTGCGTTGGAGACGGTGTTGGCTGACCTTAAGGAGTTTCCTAATGATAACCCAGCACAGATAAAGTTTTACACAAGAGTTTGGGAAAGGCTTGTGGGATTGGATAATAGTTTGTACATTTACATCTAAAGAAAAGGAAATGGGAGCATGTAATTTCAGTGATATTGGAATAGCTAAGACGGCTAACGAAGCATACAGAGAGTTATGTGATGAAGCCGAGGAAGAGTACGGGCACCAAGATGGTTACAATGGAACCATTTCAACAACGTATGGCTTCAGTAAGGTAAGTGGCAACCCACGCTTTGGTACCAAGGCATTCTACAAGTGGGAAGAGAAGAAGAGGGAGAATGTTGATAAGTGTGATTGCCTTTACTTAGAGGTAACGGGTGCGGTAGCGACACGTCTGAAGGCAAGATACGGGTATAAAGGTAAGAGGGGGTTGAAGGTATTTTACTTCTTCGGGATAGCAAGAGAATAAAAAGTTTGGTAGTGTCAATTATTTTACTACCTTTGTAATAGAAATTAAAACGATAACCCAATACCCTTAACGAGATAAGGAAATGAGCAACAGAATCAGTGATTTATCAGGTGGTGAAATGGAAGATATGTGTCACCAGTTAGTAGGTGATACCTACACCTATGTGACCTTCCCCGACAGTCAAAAATACATGGAAGAAGAATGGTTTGAAGATGAAGCCATTTTAGATGTGAATGGTGATGTTGGTTCATCTTACTTAATTCCAACGCATTATGTATTGAATGTTGAACTTGAAGAATACTGAAATAAAGTTTGGTAGTGTCAAAATAATTTATACCTTTGTTGTCATGGAAATAATAATAGCAACATTTATGGCATTGATAATAGCCTTTGGTAACATCGCTTACCAAACAATACTAACCGATAAAGACATTAGAAGATGAAGAAGTTAATACTGAGTAGCTTATCGCTTACCAAAGTAAAGTTCCACGAGGATATGTCAGAGGAAACAGGTTGTTTCTCAGGTATATTGCTTGAAGATGGGGTGAAGGTGGCAAACGTAAGTAATAATGGTCAAGGTGGTTGTAACAATTACGATACGTATGGTATCAACACAGAGATTAACCCTAACGAACGGTATGGTGGGATTGATGCTGATTGCCACATCATGGGGTTAGCCGAAGATTGGAATAACGCTACCAAGTTCCAAAGCAATGCGTTGGTATTGGCAAAGGGTTATGAACTATCAACCGTTGGGTTTGGTAATAACGTATCAATAGCCAAGTTGAAGAAATTGGTGCATGACTACCCAACGTGGATGAAGGCGAAAGTGGCTCATTATGAAGGAGAAGGATATAGAGTATTAAACCGAAACCTATGATAAAGTTCACATACAGAGTAACGGCAACCGTTACCAAGGACATTGAAGTGCTGGTGGAGAACGCTGGTATGACCCATGAGGAAGCCGAGGAACTTGGCAAGGAATACGCTCATGAGAACTTCACCAGCGAATGTGATGGTGATGAGAAGTACAGTGAAACAAGTGAATTAGTATCATACACTAACCAATAAGCCATGAAGCGAAGCGAAATACTATGCCCTGAGTGCATGAAGAAGAAAATTCTTATCGAAACCCCAACGAAAGGGTACTGCGATAATTGTGGAACCAATTTCGTTATAACAGGCGAGAAATCAGTACGTTACGCCTAATACCTACACATTTGTGTACATAGGCTTGGTAGTTCGGATATTTATACCTATATTAGCAGCATGAAAGCAACTAAGACATTTAAGATTGGCGAATACGCCAAAGGTGGAGTGATAACCGCAAAGGTTGATGGTGATACCCTTACCATTATAGCTAAGGATTGGGACACATCTGCTGGTTATAACAAAGGCTCTAACCAAAGCAACGCTAAGGAATTCGATAGGGAAACCGTTGATTGCAAGACCAATGGTGCGCTACGTACCATTGATAACTTCCTTAACGACCTTACCACATCATACTACGCAGGTACGATACTGGATTGGGCTAAGACCAAAGGTATCAAGTTCGAGAGTGGTTGGGGCTGGTAACAGCTAAACCATTCTGGAACCATTGCCGCAAAGGTAAGTAAAAAATTTTTATAAAAAAAATCAAAGTTTATTTGGTGGTGTCATTTCTTATGCGTAGATTTGTATCACACTAACACAAACACTTAGCATGAAACGAGAAACATTATTAAACATGAGTGCCTTCTTCGGCACGTTAGCCCTAATCTTTATAACGTGTGCAGGTTTGGAATATGGTAATATCCTTATGATTCCTGGCATTGGTTGTGCGATACTTCAAATAGCTACCATATTAGTTCCAGCAAAATAAATTTGGTGGTTTCAATTATTATGCGTAGGTTTGTTGTCGAACAATAAAACAAACAACTATGAGCAGTTTAAGAAAAATTGAGAGTATCGCAAACGAATTGATGAACAAGAAGTTCCCAATTCAAACAGGGTATAACCATACTACCCTTATAAGTGCAAAGGATTGTGGCTATACCTTTAAGTGGGATAACGCAAGAAGCCGTTTCGGATGTTGCCGTACCAATTACAATAGAGCAACCCAAAAATCAATAGGTGGTCACATTAGCCTATCTAAGGGGCTGTGTGCGGCTAACTTGGATAAGGTTGATACACGTATCACTAATACAATACTACATGAGATTGCTCACGCTTTGAGTATTCACTTGTATGGTAGAAAAAACGGTGGTGGTCATGGGTACAATTGGAGACAAACAGCGTTGGCGATTGGATGTGATGGAGAGCGTTGTTATGAGGGTGCTACGGTTAATCAGGTAGCGGTCAAGTCTAAGTACACCAACACTTGCCCATCATGTAAGAACGAGACACCGAGCCACAAGAAGCGAACGAATAGTTATGCTTGTACACCTTGCTGTAAGAAAGCAGGTGGTGGTTACAGAGCAGAGTTCAAACTAATCGTAACGCAGAACTACTGATTTGAAAAAAAAGTAAGAAAAGATTTGGTAGTTCCATTTCTTTTCTTACCTTTACAGTCAACAAACACAACAACAATGACAGACAGAGACGAATTACTTGGAATGATAAGCGACTGCTACAAGGACGCTTACGGGCAACGCCCACGCCTGCAACGCTACTCAGAGTATAATGAGAAGGAGTTGGGGTACGAGTTGAATGAGTTGTTTGCTGTATGCAAGGCTCAGGTGGAAGAGGACGAGAGACGAGATGCTGAAGAGAAGGCGGCTTATGAGCATAGCATTACTGTTGCTATGAGTATGGGTGCAGAGGATAGAGAGACAGCGATACGGTGGATAGATGAGAGCAATCATCCACACGTTAAGGTTCACGAGAGCATGGTGTATTAAGAGATTTTGGGCGCGATAGCCACGAAGGGTTGTTACCGAGCTGTATCGGGGCAACCCTTCACTCTTATATGCTCTTAAAAAAATATAACCCACCTTCCCTTAGAACAATCTATCACCCGTTTCATTGGGCGCCCGTCTCGTTATTCACACTGACACATCAAAGATAGTAAAACATTTCGAACTACCAAATAAAATAATAAATTTAAAATAATCCATTGTCAATCCAATTATTTGTTGTATGTTTGCCCTTGAACATTAAAACACACACAATGAATAACACAAAAAAAGTATCAGTAGCAGAGTTTGTAGATGCAGTAAAAGGTATCACTCGTAGCACACGAATAAGCATTTGCTACCAAGTTGACGAAAGCAAGAGTAAGACTAAAGGTGGGAAGAAACAACTACAAAAACAAGTATGTTTGAAAGGTTGGTTAAACCACGATTACCAAAACAAGGTTGTTAAATTAAGTGGTGACACATCATTTGTCGCTAACCCGATGATAGGTAAGACACCATTAGAAGATAGCAAAACAATCATTATCAGCGACAAAACAAACGAACTAATGTTGTATGCCACAACATTAAAAACTGATAAGCGAGATACTACCTACTTCCACAATAGAATGGAAATTAGCCGAGAAGATGCAATACAAAGAGAATTGTTTGCGCCAAGCTACTTTAAGAAACCAACAACCAAAGGTAGAGGTTTGGTAAGTGAAGGTGATGATTTTGGTTTGGTATCGCCATACGTTTCAAGATTGCTTTGGGCAAACATTGAAGGTGAACAATATGAGATTGTAAAATAATCTAATAGCAAAATAATTGAAACCTGCAAGTAATTGTGGGTTTCTTTTTTAACATTATTTTAGGAATGGTCAGGTTGTAAAAGCTAAGGTACAACAAAAAATTGACAATTCCTAATACGTTTTTAACAACGTACAAACAACTTTAGGGTTCTCTCCCTTAAAACTAACCTCAGATTGCTATTTCAATATCTGCCTGTCTTACGACACCACTAAGTTAGTAATAATATCCGAACTACCAAATATAATACAGTATTAAATAAAAGTTTGGTAGTCTGGATTTAATTACTACCTTTGTGGTATGAGATACTTCGAGACAGACCTTCAGGACTTGATTCAGGAAGCCAGAGAGCGCCTACAAGAGCTTACACCGTTCTACGGTAGGGAAAGTATCCATAGAGCTGATACAGTCCTTCACGTGCCAGATGGTGAGCTTATGTTCAATCTGGAAGGTGGTCGGTATTTGACCGAGCTTCACCCAGAATGTCTAATTGATAATCAGGGGTATCAATATAGCTACGAGTCTTTAGAGACAGAACAGTTATGTCAGTTGGTTGACCATTTCAATCAGGTTGATTATAAGTTTCAATTAGAATTAAACGATTAATTTGGTAGTTCGGAATTAATTACTATCTTTGTGGTATGGAAACAACAGCAATAATATTATCAACGTGTGATGGGGGCAACTTTGCCGTAGTAGCTAACCTTCAAGGGATGACCGAAGAAGCCGTAGCAAAGAGAACCTTTGAGGCTATTGGTGAGGAATTTGGTGAAGTAGTAACGAAGGTAACCTTCGATGATTTCAAGATGTTAGACATCACAGGTAAAACCGATTTGGAAGCGGAAAGCGAAGATGCTCTCCGAGTAATAAGTGTTGAACGAACTTGGATATACTAATAGGATAGTCCAAAATAATTATTATCTTTGTGGTATGGGAAATTTAAGAGAAGAGATTAAAGACTTGGTTAGGCGTAATAGCCCTGACTTCAACCTTGAGGATGGGAACTCAACCGAAACTTCTTTGGCATACGCCAACAGAGAGAATGGTGACATGATGAATGATGAGTGTGGTGATGAAGATTGGGAAGCTGGTGAGAAGCTGGTGAGAGAATTGTATAAGGAGTTCGGTACGAAGATTAACTGTAACCTTGAGCCGTGTGATGAGTGGGTGTTGCTGGATATCGAAATAAAGTAAAATGAAACAGAGAGCAGAGAAAGTAGAGTGGGCTGACGTAAGGGAGAACCTTATGGATACCAACGATGGTTATGTATTCGGATTGTACTATCTTACTGAAGAGGGTGAGGTACAAGAGGTGTGCTGGTATAAGTCCAATGGTGAGAGAGAAGGGATTATTCAAAAAGAAAATTTGGTAGTGTTAAATTAATTACTATCTTTGTATCAAACAATAAGACAAACACAATGAACGGATTTTCAAAAATAATAGTAGGGTTCTTTTGGATAGGTTGCGCCATCTATGGTTACAACGTAGTGAACCCTAACTACACCACAGTTCAAGTAGTGGCGTGTGGTTTCCTAATAGTAACACTCATAATAGTTGGTGCGGCTATGGTTATCAACGGTGTTGAGAAAATGCAAAGGGGAGAATGAAAAAGGGACAGATATACAGTTGGACGAGCATCATGATGTATGCTGAGTCATATAACTTTGGTTATCAAGATTATGGTGTCAATGTTATAGGACAGAGCTTTATGGTGTTCGAGCATGAGACTAAAGACCTTACAATGAGCTTTGTGCTTGTGGGTGTAGGTGGCGTTGGTAGTGCAGATTATACGTATGAGTGTATTTATTCGGACATAAAATAAGAAGACGATAGTATCGTGTCGATGTACGGACGGAGTATTCCAACCATTGATTTGTAGGCAATATCAATAAAAGTTTGGTAGTGTCGATTTAATTACTTACCTTAGTACTATGAAAAATCAAAAATCAGTATTCGAGTTCGGGAATGAGTATCAATGTACCCAATTCACCAATATAGACCCTGATTATACTGGGGTGGATGTTTCACTTAACGATGACTATATTGGTCAAATTGTTGGGTTGGATATTCCTGACGACCCTGACGATGATGAAGCAAACATCGAGTTTGACAATGCTGTTATCGTATGGATTGTAGAGAATGGTAAATAAGATTTGGTAGTGTGAATTATTATCCGTAGATTTGTAGACATGAAAAACAAAGCAAAAGAAATACAAGACAGATTTAGTGTTAAACGAGTAGTTGCAGGTCGTGGTCACGATATGGGTGGACTTGTATGTGATGTTTACTTTGATAACCGATTGGCAGCCACGTACTTCGATGATGGTTGGGGTGGTGAAACCAATATCACATTCAGCAATGATAAAGCTGAAAGGGAGATTACCGACCTTATGAATACGAATATCGTTGCAGAGGAAATGTATGCCAATGGGTGGGACTTCTTAAATAGTGCCAAAGAGATTGGTAATCATTCTCAATTAGAGGAAATTATCACCAACGCATCGGCAGATTTAGAGCGCAAGAAAGGCGCAAAGAAAGGTGTACAATTCAAGGCAAAGAATGCCAAGAGTGAGGGTCAATATACCACAACTCAATGGGGAGGGGTGACACTACCTACTTGCATCAAGCGATATGGGTTGAAGCGAATGATGCAAGAAGTGGAGAAAAGTATCGCAAAGCATGAGGCAGAGGGTAGCACAATTTTGAATAAGGAAACATTACGTGAACTAAAACTAATAGACTAATGGGGGCGATTACATTGAGTTGGATATCGACATTGATACGGGAATGATTACCAATTGGAAACGACCAACTAAGGTACAACTTAATTCGCAACTAAACGGAGAAGGATAATGGCTAAGACGCTAAGAAAGTTTGAAACGGTAACTGACCTAATGGTCTATGAGGTTGACCTCACTGATGAAGAGGCGAAGTTATTTGAAGAGGATGAAGAGAAGTTCTTTGAAACGGTGGAGTTGGATTGGGAGTTCCAATACGATAAGGCGGGAGACCCAGACAGTACGCATGAAATAGTTGAAGATTAATTTGGTAGCGTCAAAAGTTTTCGTACCTTTGACATAGTTCTTTGAAATACGAATATCCGTTGAAGGTGAAATGGGAAGCGCGAATTACCACTCACCCGAAACTACTGAAAAACAGGAACCTGACCAATTAGTTACAACCGTTGATGCCAAGAGTGTGGAGGTGTGTTTGTCAGGAACGAAGGTAGGTCACTTCAAATTAAAGTGAACGGATAGTATTTCAATTTAATTAAAAAAGATTTGGTAGTCTGGATTTAATTACTACCTTTGTATAGAACAAACAAAAGAAGACACAATGCATTCAAGCGAAAGTACAAACAGAACAGAGAGGGAAAAGGAAGATGTCATACGAGACATTAACAATGGTTTTGATGGTGTCATGAACCTTGCAGAGGCTGACCGCAAACCAATGTACACCAAGTACATGAATGAGCTTAGTAAGGTGTGTTACGATATGCTACAGTATCTGGGATACGACATCTACGATAGTACTTATGGTTTCTACTCAATCTATGACCGTAGAACCAATAATAGTGTATCACATAAGCAATACCCACAGCAGATTATTGATGTGTGTCGTGGTGAGTGGACAAGCAGGGGAACTGGAGACAGGATTGGTATCTTCTTCATTCTTGAGAAGTATGAGATGGAGCCTAAGTTCAGATTGAAATAAAGATTTGGTGGTGTCGAAATAATTACTACCTTTGTATAACACAAACAAAAAGAAGATGAAATTCAGAATTACAGTATTCAGTACGAACAACACAATCATCGCCAATTTGGTGGAGGAATTCGATAATCAGGATTTGGCTAACGCATATTCCAAAGGGGTATTCGATGCGTTGATGTTGACCGACAACTATCCAACAGAAGTAACAACAGTTTATATCCAAGACTAAAATGGGAGAGCAATTCACAAAAGAAGATGCCGTAAGAGAAGAACTGCAAGAGTTCGTAACCAGTGGTATGGTAATGTTAGATTATCAAGATGATTTAACTCTAACCCAAGTTACCTCAAGCCGAATTAAAGGTATCAATATCGGAATGGGTGATGGTTACGAGGTAACGTTTTCTAATCAAGCAGGGCTTGAAGGTATCATAGCCATTAAGACCGTGAGCCAACCAACCTTAGCTAAGATGATGTGCGCAACACAAGCGGAAGCGGTTGGCATATTCAATAACATCAAAACGAAGAAAGCTTGGATAAATCCATTCACGACATTGCGTTTGAGTAATGATACCCGTATCGTAAGTGATGGTATCGAGGTGAAGATATATGATGATGGTAGCCCTGAAGATGAAATGCCTATTGAGGACTTTCAGAAGTTATTGGATGCCATTAATACGCTTGAGCGATATGCAGGTGAGGGTAGAAGCTTTGAGTTCAAGATTGGATGCAAGACTTTTGACCGTGATGATGTGGTGTTGATGAACGAATTTGTAGAAAGTTTCAAATAAATTTGGTAGTGTAAAATAAATCACTTACATTTACAGTATGAAAAACACAGACAAGAATAAAGAGATTGCAAGGAAGGCTAAGAACTTCGTTAAGAACATCAGACGAGATGTTGTAGCCAAGCAAAAGACACAATCGGCAGAAACGAGTACGCAGTATGAGAAGCGTAGAGCGTTAGCCGCAAAGGTTGCCACCAAGCGTGTGGTAACATCGGTAGAAACAATATTGGATGGTAACCCAACTGATAGCGTTATTGCCAAAGGAATTTTAGGTTTGCGAGATGAATTAACCGCAAAGGTTAGTGAGTTGAACGCAACCAAGACCAACCCCGATACTTCACAGTATCATAAGCGTAGAGCAAGGGGAGAAGAAGTTGCTACTGCAAGTGCGTTAAGTCGCGTTGAGAAGCTTGTAGCATAACGATTGTTGTTTGTTGTTTGTTGTGAATGGGGTTGGGCGAAAGTCCAACCTTTTTCGTATATAAAAGTTTTTAATTAAAACTGTATTATATTTGGTGGTGTCAATTCTTTTACTACCTTTGATGTGAACATTAAAAACAACAACAAATGTCAAAGGCAAAAACAACATTACGCGAACGATTAAAGGTAGCAACTTACATTCAAGCTAACCCAACTGCAACAAGCGAAGAGGTTCAGGTTGCCACTAAGGTTAAGAAGAGTTTGACTGGTATCAGGAAATGGATTAGTCAAAAGGGTATTGAAGAGTACGTTGCGATGATTACGTTGCTTAGAAACGCTGAACGTAAGAGGAAACAAGTTGCTCGTAGAAAGAAAGCAGGTAAGCCTGTAACGAAGCTTGGTGAGTTCACTAACCAAAAAGGTGAGAAGAAGAATATTGCTCGTAACAAAATGGTCAATGCGATTGCCAATAGCGGTATTAAGAAGGGTAAGGTTCTGACACTACCTAACGAGGATTGGACAATCGAGCGTATGCTTAATGAGTACGTTTCTAAGGTGTTTAACTATGAGGCAGTTGAATGGAATTTGGGTATCTTCAATACCATGAGTACCAAGAAAGACCTATACGGTCAATCCAATAACGTACACTACGGTTCAGTAAGCGACCATATATTACCGATGGGTGCAGATACCTATTCTCATATGATACTTGATTATTGTGGAACGTTGGAAACCTTTAAGAAGGAGATTGTCCATGCCATGATGAATAACTTGGTGGTTAAGGGTGGAACGATTGCGATAACGGTAGGCAAGGCGTGTAACTTCTCACCAACGGTAGGCAAGGTGAATAGGCTTAGAAATAAAATAGCGGGATTTGATGTTTCAATGTATGATGATACGTGTAAAACAACAGTTTATATCGAAATGTTTTTTAAGATGTTCTGTTCAGTAACCGAGTTTGAGGTTGTGGAAAGCCTTGAATACGGTGATAGTTCACCAATGATGCTAACGATATTAAGGCGAAAGTCTTAATATCATTTGGTGGTTAGGAATTAATTACTACCTTTGTTGTCATGGAAGAAAAAGAATACTACATCACAGTGATGTCAATCGACCCTGACGACCATTATGGTAGAGAGCAAGGAGATGACCATCAGAAGTACGGTCTAACCGTGATGGCGACAAGTGAAGCCGATGCCTGTAAGAAGGGTGCAGCCAAGTTCAACGAAGAACATAACTATAATCTACCCGTGTACTGGGTTAAAGCATCACTATAATGGAAAAAGCATATCACATATTTTTGATGATTGAATTAGCCAAGTGCTGTGACGTTATCGCTAAAGATTTAGAGTACGATAGTCAATGGGATAAAGGTCAAGAGCTGTACGCAACCTTTGAGAAGTCACAGTTCAATGATGCTGAGAAATCTGAGTATGACTGTATCGTAGAGTATTTGACAACCGATGAACCAACGGTTGCTGATAGGGCTAACGCTGAATCTATTGTAACGAACCTTGAAGCCCAACACGGTGATAAGGTAGCCGAAGTGGTGTATGACCTATTAGGTGTGAAGCACTCGAAGATGTAAAGACGTTTGTTTGTTCTGTTCCGAGAAGACCCCAACACATTTGTGTACATAGGGGTCTTTTTTTTTGGGTTATATTTGGTGGTCTCGATATATTGTCTTATATTTATATAAACAAACAAACATATCATGGCTAAATTAATAGTATTCGGAATCCTAATTGTAATGGTAATCGTCCTATTGATAATTGATAAACATGTTTGGTAGTTCCAATTCTTTTTCTTACATTTGACGTATGAACAACGCAATCGAATTCGCAGACAATATGTTTGGCAGACTCAAACCTGAAGTTAAACAAAGGATTGAGGCATTGCTTGACAATCCATGTCAGGAAACGTGGGAAGATGCACACTGTATCATCATAAGCATGGATGCAGGTATCAAAACCATCTGGAACGCTGTTCTGGAAGTGGAACCATCCTACATACGAAGCAAGAAGATGGACAGCGAATGGGAGAGAATACCCACAGCCGAAACCATCAGGAAAGCATTAGCAACCGTGATATTCAAACCAGAATGTTTGAATTAAATTTGGTAGTGTCAAAATAATTACTACCTTTGATGTATGAAGTATTACACAGCAATACATTACATTCAAACCATTAAGACTTTCGAGACTGAATATCTACCATTCATTAATATCGAAAAGGCTGACGCTAAACGTGACGGTGCTTACACCATTGCGATAGACCAAATACGACAGCTCAAGGAGGGCGAAATTGAATTAGAGGATATCTTCGGCAACCCTGACAATACGCTACGCAATATCTTGAAGTTAGCGTTTTTGGATGCAATGGACGCATCGACCAAAAAATAAATTTGGTAGTTATATAATATTGTTGTATATTTGTATTAACAAACAATGGCAAAGAAACGACATATCATAACGGCTGACCAAATCTATAAGATGGAACGCAAGGTTAGAAGAGATGAAGAGATTATCCAAAACGGTAATGGTTGGAAGTCTGTTCGTAACGTGAAACCATCAAAGAAAACGTATAACCGTAAAAGCAAACACAAATGAGACGTACCGACTTTTGTATCTTCATAGTTAAGGGTGAACCAGTTATATTGACTAATTGTCTATATATGGATGATGATAATCAAACCATCATGGGTTCACAATTACTCAAGTTTGAGAGAGAACTTCACTACGTTGTCGATATGGTGGCAATGTCTGCTGACGTTAACGCTGCAATTAAATACGCTGAAAATTTGGTGGTTCCAGTTTAATTACTACCTTTGACGTATGACAACAAGAGGTAAGATAATATTAGGTAAAGCTGAAGGGTGGAATGTTACCCACTACTTCAATGACTTCTTTGATGAGGATTGGTACTATGTGAACTGGAAGGGTGACAGGTACTACCATGAACAGAGAACCGACAGAGCCAAGGCTAAGGGTCACATGAATGACCTTATCCGAACCTACGGACATAATTATCCACCACAGGATTTGGTAGTGTCAAAATAATTACTACCTTTGTCATGAACAAACAAACAAATCATGACAAGAGCAAATTTAAGAAAGCGTAGTAACAACCACATTAACCCTAATAAGAATATCTGCGTATTAGCTTGCGCTAAGGCAATTGACGTGGATGAAGAGTCAAGGTACTTCCATTGGATGAAAGACCTTGTAAGAGCCGCAAGGACGAAGTATACGGTACGTTCTCGCATGAGTTCAGTAAAGGGGATGACTATTGGCAAAGCAAGGACTAAGATGGCTAAGATGGCTTCTGAGGTGTATGCACCTATCGGTTATCTGGTTGAGGTACGTGGTCACGCTCTAATGCTTAAACCTAACGGTAAGACGTGGATAGATACGGCACCAAGCCAAAGGGATAAGCGTAAGATACTGAAGCTATATATAGTATATGCAAAATAAAGTTTGGTAGTGTCAAATTAATTACTACCTTTGTTTCACATTAAACAATTAACCAAAATCAAAACAATGAAAAGAAGTACATTTATTTCAATCGGTATGGTTCTAACAATGCTTGTGATTTTCGCATCATGCGACTCACGTTCAGCAAGAAATGCAAGAGCCGAAGCAAACACTATGGAAGTGTTGTCAAATTCAAGCACTAAACCAATAATCGTGGAAACCTTGGGTAAGGTTGGTGAATACATCATCTCATATAAGGTTAAGCATGATGGTGTGGAGTACTTGGTGTTTGAAAGAGGTAGCGGTGTAACGGTTATCGAACATAACCCCGAACCAAAGACAACGGTTGCAGAACCTTCTAAACAGAGTGTTGCCACATTGGATAACCCCGAAGTAAGACCCGTACCAATTGGGAGTGAACAAGAGTTCATTGACTATCATAGTTATATACCTAATGATGGTGATATAAAGATTGTAAGAGACCATGTAAGGTATCAAGATATTAGTCTGGTGGGTATACCACTATTGATGTAAGGTTTGTTGTTTGTTGTGTGAATGGGGGGTTGAGCGAAAGCTCCCCCTTTTTCTTTTTCCAGGATTTATTTGGTGGTGTCGATTTTTTTCGTACCTTTACCAATGAACAAACAAAACAACAACAAAATGGCTAAGATTACTAAGATTGCAAAGAAGGCGTTTATCCAAGACAAACTACGCAATGACCCAAAGTGGACATTGATGGGATTGCTCAAGATTTATGATTTCCAAACTGCTGACGAGCAAGAGCTTGAGTACACTTCAGACGCTAACAGCGTTGGGTTCACAGGGGCTGACGGTGAAATCCTCACGAGCTTCGCTAAAGGGCTTCTGAAGTACCGCAGACTAACTGACAGACAGTTTGCTATCACTCGCAACAAGATGCCTAAGTACTGGAAGCAGATTATGAACAACACAGACCACGCTAAACTGGAAGCGATGATGACGGCACAAGTTGCCGTCACCGCTTAAGGTTTGGTAGTGTCGATTTAATTTCGTACCTTCGTAAGATGTGGGTAGATGTCATATATAAAGAGGAACTCACTCTGGGCACCAAGGTTAGGGTCAAGAGAACCAAACACGAGGCGGTCATTAGTAAAGTGGTAACCGAAAATTCGTATGGGTATGAACTGCATTGTATATGCTATCACATTGAACCCAGAGACCCGAAAGACTTAGGTGGACATTGGTTTTTTAGTCACGATTTCGAAAAACTTTCATAATAAATTTGGTAGTCTGGATTCTTTTACTACCTTTGTAGAGAACATTAAAAAAAACACACAATGGAAGCACCTTTTAAAACACTTGATGACATTAAAGACTTTTCACTTAATGCGGTTAGTCAAATGGTAATAGATGGTTTACTACCTGATTGTACCGATACTGATGATGATACTGAATTTCAAGCTCAAGACATCATTACTGAAATGTTATGTAATGTAACGGGAATCGAGAACGATTAAAAGAAAATGGGGTTATCGTTTGGTAGTCCCATTATTTTTACTACCTTTGTAGAGAACAATTAAAAACAAACACAATGACTGAAGCACAACAAGAATGGTACGACTCATTTAATGGTCGCAAAAGAAACTTCGAAATGTTCAAGGCGGCAGGTAATGCCAAATGCCAAAGCATCGCAAGAACCGCTATCCGTAAAGTATTCGGTGTTAAGAAGGTAACTCAGGAACAGCTTGAGAACCTTATCGGTACCAAAATCAACGAGGCGTACACATCAGGCAAATTCAAAGAGATTTGTGATAGTGAGCCACCACGAAACATTGCACACTATGTGAACCTTGCATTGGTGAAAGCTGGTTACGGCTTCGAGGTAGACCACTACAACTTTTCAAACGCTTGGTAATGATTTGGACAACAATTAAAACAATATTCTGGGTGGTAGTCATTGGTGGGGGTATTTGGCTTTCTTATATGGTGTGTACCGCACCTGAAATCGTATATGATGTTACAGTATATGTAACCTATCAGGATGGTAGCACCGAGATAGTTAAATCAACGAAAGTTGGTGTACCATCAAGTTACTCATTGACTGGTGGTTGTATTAAGCCTTGGCATACTGGAGGATATGGTAGCGCTATTCGATGTGGTGTGAAGAAATTCAGTTATACCGTATATCGTAAAAAAGATTTGGAAGTGTCGAATTAATTCCTATCTTTGTATAGAACAAACAAACAAGACAATGATTTACACAGAATTTACTTGCAATAACGGAACGTGGAAAGTTATCGAGAACGGTAACATCGAAATCACGCTGACACCCGAAGGTGTTGAGGAAATGCAAGACCTCAAAGATAACGAGCGTGTGAACGTAATTAACGAGCCTGAACTTCTTTGGGAGTTATTCGAGGACATCTTTTGTAACTCTACATTTGAACTATTACGACCCGAAGATGTGGGCGCATTAACTGATAGTGTTATCTTGGGTTACGAGATACCAAGGGATGATGATGGTGAAATTCAGAAGTTCCACGAAGAAAGCAAAGTCTTTTGGTTTCCTAACTATATGATTACATCAATTTATGATGAACTCGTAACTGATGGTAAATCATATTTGGTGGTGTCAAAATAATTACTATCTTTGTAGGGAACAATTAAAACAACAAGCTATGGATAACTTTGAAGATTGGAAAGGTAACCGAAGTGATAGTAATGCTGAAATTGCACTCTGGATTCTATTATGGATAATATTCATTTTATTTGTAGGTTTCTTCGTGTGAAGTTTGGTAGTGTCGATTTAATTCGTATCTTTGTAGAGAACAAACAAAACAAACCATGAAAACTATCTTATTTGCCTTTACAGTTATAGCAATCGGACTCACATCTTGCGAGGGTGAAGTATGTTGCTCAGTATCACAAGAAGTGATGAACGATGCTATGTATGAAGGTCAAACCGAGTTATGCTACGGTGACCCTGACGTGTCCAACAGATTGGATAAGGATGAGTGGGTTATCCATATGGAGAACTTAGGGTGTAAATGCTACTAAGATTTGGTAGTTCAGAATTAATTGTTACCTTTATACTATGGGAAAGACAAACATGTTAAAAATCGGTGATACAGTTAGGTGGCGTGGCAACTTTGGTACAGCCTCACCAAAAGATGCTGTGGTCAAAGGTATCAATAAAGGTGAATACAATGGTGACAAAGATGGTGAGTCCATTAATGAAGTACCATGGAATAAATTCGGTGATAGACGATACCTTGTGGATTTAGATAATGGGTCTTGGGCGTGGGCAAATCAAATAAAAAGGAAATAAGATTTGGTGGTCTGACTTTTTTTACTTACCTTTACCAACAAACACAACAACAATGAAAAAGCCAAACAGATACGATTACGAAATTGACCCTGACCAAGCACCAGCACCAAGAGGCTGGGGTTACCTATCAAAAGAACCTCAAGCGTATAGATACTTCGATAAGGAGCAGTACGATAAGGATGTGAGGACTTGGAGGGCACAGCTACCTGAAGTAAAAGACCCTGAACTAACATTCCTTAATGAGTTGGTTATTACCTTAGAGATGGGTAATGGAGATGTGGCAATTACAATGGCTCAAAATAGAATTGACCAAATAGTTGCAATAGTCGAAAAATAAATTTGGTAGTCTGAATTCTTTTACTTACCTTTACCAACGAACCAAAACAACAACAATGAAAAACTTATTCTTTATCCTTATCGCTGCGCTTTCTCTGACTTCTTGCACTAAGAATGTTATTAAAGATGTTAACGTAAAAGTATTAGAAAATGGTGGTTACTTAGGACAACCAGCATTTGCCATTCACGCTGACTATACACCTGACACTTGGGGTGAAAACATTGAAGACTTTGCCGTTGAGATTATAGTAACTGCAACGCCCGTTACTGATGTTTCAAATGAAGCCGCTTGGTTAGAAAGTATGAACCAACCGACCTTCACTAAAATTGTAACGCTGCACAATAGCGATTTTATCGCTTGTAACGGCTCGATGGTTCACGGTTTAGGGTATCACTTCGATAGTCAAGAAACGGGTAACGGAACGTACATTTTAAGCTATACCAAAAGAATGTTGTAGCTAAAGTGAAAATAAATTTGGTGGTATCAAAATAATTACTATCTTTGTCAGGAACAATTAAAACAAACACAATGTCAAACACTAAAGAAGATAAGTTAAGAAAGGCTTACAACCAATACGACCTACAACAAGAGGTGGTAAGTAAAGCCAACATCAATATCGTAAACTGTGGTAATTGTGGTACAGTATTACTTCATCGTCTTGAGTTAGAAGAGGTTGAGTGTGATATATGCGACTTCGTTAGTGACCCTGCTGATTTCCCTGACTATAATTGTATTCCCAACCAATAAAGTTTGGTAGTATCAAAATAATTACTATCTTTGTAGGGAACAATTAAAACAAACACAATGAACCCACTACACCTTTCAATGCTCCTAATGTCAATCATGGGAGAAATCAAACATGGTATGATACTGACACGCAATATCGTACACGTGAAGCGTGAATACAAGAAATTGGTCGGACTATCTAAGAGCGCATCAAACTACGTTGTGCTTCAGTCTATAGGCGAAACCTACGACCTAAACGGAATGACTGACGAGTTCGAGCGTAAAATCAACAAGTTCGGATTTGAACGCATCAATGGACTCATTTTAAGAGCCAATTAAGATATGTGTTTGTTCAGGGGGCGATAACGTCAAACCCAGAACATACCAACACATTTGTGTACATAAGAGCCAGAAAATGCTATACGAAGTAAATAACATAAAGTGGGATACAGACGGAGAAGATATTATCCTTCCGACTAACCTATCCGTTGAGGTTCCTGACCATATCACAGATGGTGTCGAGGTGGATGACTATGTGAGCGATGACATCAGCAACCAGACGGGGTTTTGTCATAAGGGCTTCACCACGTTTCCAGAAATAGAAAACTATTAAACTATGTGGGATTTCCTATTCGGTCAAAAGATTACAACTACCAGAACAACTACGGTTAGAACCAGAACTGTAACTACGGTTAAAAAACCAGAAGCCAAAGGTACTAAACATTTTCGAATAACCAAATAAAAATAACATTTGGTGGTATCGTTTATATTACTACCTTTGTTGTGTCGCCTATTGAAACAGCAAGGTGTGGGGTTCTAAGGGAACGAACCCTATATTAGTGTGTACGATGTTGAAACCAAGACCAAACGAAAATTAGTAGAAAGGTCGGCATTATAAACCACAATTCCAAATTAAGTTATTAACAATTACAAATTAAATTGTTGATAACTTTCACTTGTTTCCTAACTTTTTTATTCGTATCTTTCTACTAATTTTCAACCAACTTTGAAAAAGTCTGCAAAGGTAATACAAAAAAACCACAATTCCAAATTAAGTTATTAACACTAATTTTGTTCATAACTTTAACGCAAATAATTAGGATATATAAACAAATTTACAGGTACTCATAACATTGCATCTAAGCAACTTTGTACCTACATTGGATATACCATACCAAAAAATAAAGTTATGAGAAATTAAGTTCGCAACATTGTACCAACTACACGAATTTCATCTTTTTTTGTCATCTACCTGACATTTGTTCACTTTAGCCATTGTCAGTCCAAAGTAATTGCCTACTTTTACCGTTGAACAAAAACAAACAAAACAACTATATTATGAAAAACTTAAATGCAATTTTAACCCCAACTTTAGATTTAATTATCTCTTTTTCAAAGGTAAAAGGGGCGCGATTTTTCGCAATTAACGGTTACGTGAAAGGCGAAGCTGGAAAGCGCAAATGTATTCAGCCTGAAACTGCAAACCACGTAGTCAATTTAGGCGTTTCTTACGTTGGCGCACAAATTAAAGATATTGAAACGCTACGTGCTTTAGATGTACGTTCTTTGGACTTCAAAGGTATTGACATTGAAACTGCTGAAATAGCACGACTTGAATTGCTATCTTCACTTTTGAAGTTAAGCACGAAATTTGAAGTTGAAGGTTTTGAATATACTGCAAAGCAACTTGAAGCTGAATTGAGCGAACTTGTTACTTCACACTTTCCAACTAACGAAGTTGAACGTGCTAAATTGCTAAAGGTTTTGAGTAAAACAAGTACCTACCGTAGAAGCAATACGCAAAAGGAACTTTACAAGCAAATTTGCAACGGTGTGAAAATTTACGTTGGCGATGAGAAGGAACTCAAAGGTTCTATGAAAATTCACGCTTTTGCCGTTGAAGGTCGCAAAGTTGTAACGACTAAAGGTATTTGGTTAGGTACAAATTCAAGCGATAAGACGATAGCCAAGAACATCATAAAGAAAGGTCTGAAAGCTACGAAGTATAGAACGTTCACAATTAGCCAAATTGAAGGCAACGTAAAAGTGAATGGCGAAGAACTCGTTTTTGAGAAAGCTTAATTTACTAACAAAAAAATTAAGACCTGCAAGTAATTGCAGGTTTTTTTTATACCTTAATTGTTGGCACAGTGTTAAGCCGTTCTAAGCGACTCTAATATGATAATGGTATGCACATACCAACCAATAAAGATAATGCCGTAGACGTAGGCAGGGGTGCCTTAACACCCTGCATACCCCCTCCCTATGTAACCCCTCTTATATACCCCCCCGTACCCGTTGTCAGAGCACCCTTGATGTGCTACACGAAAAATATAAAAATTTTTGCTGAAAAAAATGGGACCACCCCTCTATTTTTGAGGACCCCCTATAAAAATTTTTTTAAAAATTCTGGTATTTCTTAGGGCAGTTCGTTTCTGATGAGATGGTTAGCGTTATTCTTGACCAAGCTAATTTGTTCAGGGGATAATTTCATTAGGTTGCTTTTAGTTGGTCGGAAGCTGACGTAATTTCATCATACATCGAATCAATTGCCCATAAGACTTTTAATATTGGGTCAATAACATCATATGATGTAACACCTGAGAATTTTTGACTTATCTGAATGGCTTCTGGGTTATTTTCAGTAATATCGAATTCATCTCTAAGTTCTGAGGGTGATATTTTATAACGATAGTGGAATTTATCATTGTTAGTTAAGAAATAATTTGAGGTGAACTTTTTTATTTGTGTTATTTTATCTAGTATGAACGTTTTAACTTCTGGCACGTTATAGATATTATCATATTGTTCACCCCCATCATTAGGGGCACTAAATCTATTTTCATCATCATTAAGGTAGTTATTAATAGAATCATTAATAAGTTTGGTCATCTTATCATTAAGTTCCTCATTAAAGTCAGCTTGGCGTTTTTTACCTTTATAGTATTTAGATTCCAGATACTCCAGCACACTATTACTATTGGTTTTTCTAAAGTCTTTGGATAGTTGCAACATTACGTTACGGTATAGTTTGTCAGCACTTTGTTTATTATTGGTTATGTAAGAGCTGATGGTGGCAGCGAGTTCTTTCGTATTATAACCGTCTGGGGTTATTTCATATTTAAGTTTTTTATGATAATCGTCAATATATGTGATTGTTTCATTATCTAATGATTTAATAATTTCCTGATATATATCTGGTTCTTTATATGTTAGGACGCCTATAATATCTTCTATACCATAAGCTTTGTTGTGTCGTTGTTGTTTAGTGGGTTCGGGTTTGGTTATTGGTTTAATAGCGTGTTTGGTATTTCCGAATGAGAATGTTTCTTTATTATCGAATACATTAAGTTTAATGTTCAATGATTTACACCCATCCACTATTGATTGGTCGATTTCACCATTATCAGCGAGGACATCTATTGAAATGATATATTTATCAGCGTTTGGTATTTCACTCTTATTACTCACCAGTCTATCTTCCATTTCATCCGAATTGGTTTTCGTCATGAATTCTGGGGTTTTAGGGTACTGCCAATAGTCCACTGGTATTATTTTATGGTTTTGGGTTAGTTTACTTCTGTTGAAGTTTATTCTAACGGCACCATTGAAATTGAATTTGGTACCATATCCCAGTTTGGTACTTTTACTTCTGGTGAACGACATATAATAATACTTATCATTAAGGTCATCAGCGCCCGAACCTATTTTGGATGTAAGGTTAAGTGTGTTGGTATCAAGAATACTCTTAAGGTATGCTTCACGAGTAAAATGGTACATTATATCTGACCCACCTTCATTTAAGGTTTCTTCACGCAAGATTTGCAGTTCATTTCTAAGTGCTATTCTAATAGATTCGCCAGTCATTGCAGGTTCTCTAAATTTACCATATTTTTGCAACATTAGTTTCATTTTTTCTGGTGCGTCACTATCACTAACCAGATTCTTAAGTTCGTAATTACTCATACTCTTAAGATTGTTTATGAATTTTTTACCTTCGTCACCTAGTATTTTCATTAATTGTTCTGGATTTGTAGAGTGACTCAATAACGTCTCTGCTTGTATGGGTTTGAATCTCATAAATAAAGAAGAATCTTTAGCCAGAGTATTAACTACACCATCTTTATCCATAGTGTCGGGTACGTGTGATAAAAATTCGTCAAGGTCACCATCGTTCAGGGATTCAATAAAGGTGGGTATGGTCAATAGGCTTGTTATTAATTCATGTTTATTGTCAGCATAAATAAGGATGGGGTCTATATTGGCATATCTCATTCTACCAGCAATTCCATCATAATTATTAGCAAGCAATGGTATCATCATATTAACTATACCTTGTTTGGATTTTGCGCCATCGGAAATATCATCATCTAAGTTGTCACCATATATCATACGTTGAGTGTCCCAGTCATCACGCATTAGGTCATATAAGAATGACATATACCTCTCTTCCCCAAACCCCTTAAGGAATTTTTCGGGGTTTCTGGAAAACTTAACCATAAGTAGCATTGACTCATAGGGAAGGGCAGCCCTAACAGATTGGTTGGTCATCAATGCTGCAATAATATTATCAGGGTCTTTTGAGCGGGGTAAGGCACTACGCAATAATCGTGGTAGGTTACCACTCAAAAGTTCGTCACTACGAGTACCTAAGAATTTCAATAATTTAACGGGGTCATTTACTTTATCTAATAACGTCATCAATACCATCCCATCTATTGATGATATTACTGATTCTACGTTTAAAAGTTTATATACCATTTTATCATTAAAGTCAGTAGCTTTCATTATCGTATATGCGTTGTAAGCATTAAATGTTGCCATTACCGTGTCATGATTTAGTATGGAATTGATAAATCTATCAACCCTTTCTGGGAACGGTGATAGAGATTTTAGGAATGTGCCTATAAAATCTCTAGGCAATTGTGATTCTGGAGTAACTCGGTTTAATAGTGCTTGAGCCACTATACCGTGTTCGTCTAACCTAGTGACACCTATAAGTGTTTTGAGTCCATATTCGTCTAAACTAGTCATGAATTTATCGTTAGCTAATAATATCTTAATAACTTTATCACGATATTCTGGTACCGTATTTTCAAATAATGTACTAACATGTTTACTTAATTGACCGATTATTTCGGGGATACTTAATAGTATTTTGATTACGGGCACCATACGTTTCTGTCTTTCTTCAGGGCTTAATATGTTTCCACCCCTAACTGAGTTTATTTCATATGTTAATAATATGCCTAACTTAACCCCAGAAAACCCCTTATTAAGATAGTCTAACTGCTCTGATTCTGTAAGTGTTAAAAATTCACCCCCATATAAGCTGCTCCCATTCGTAAACTTAAGTCTAGTATTTCTCCTAAGTTGTTTGGGGGGTAAAAACTTAGCTTGGTTATTGTTTCTTATGAAGTATCCAATTTCTATAAGTATGTCTAGTTGTGAAACATCAAGTGATTGTATGTGAGTATCGGAGAACTTAGCGTTAGTGGCAGACAAATCCCTTATATAATCTTCTGCTGTTACTTTTGAACCATTTATGATAAGACCTTGAATCTCATGGTTAATATATTTAAACAGGTTGGCTTCTTTATTTTCTCTCACCCATAACTTAGACCTACGCAATATATCTTCATACCGCCTTTCTTCATCTGTAACTTCTCTATATGGGAAGTGTTCTTCAAGACCTGTAAGGTTTGGTAATTGGTCTTCAATCTCTGACCAATCCCCTGCAATATCACTTCCACCATGTCTACCAGACTGACTGTTTTCCCTATCAGCAATGGCGTATCTATGGTGACGATAGACCATAATAACCACTTTGTGTTCGTTGCCATCAACATTTTTCTGTAGGACGTAATACGGTGTTGCACCATAACTAATACGATACGTATTGTAGTAGTTAAGTTCTGGTTTACCTATGCACCACGACTCACCGTGACCGTAGGTAACACATTTAGCTTTGGTATTCGCATTAAGGATGACTACCTCATCATCTTCATGCACTTTATCTTCATCATCTGGCTCATATATTGACTTGGCACCTACCATAGCGTCATTAACCCACTGATTACCAAGTACTACATCCACCAGAGTTTTTTCTATCTTCTTTTTATCAACGGAAAAAGGTCGAGCATTATCACCAAGGGATTTAATATTTCTAACATATGCTGACAGGAATTTTTCTGCCAATGGCACATCATCAACGAAATCTTTTGTTTTAATCATATCGGATATGTTGGTGTTAAACCATTCTTGGAATATGGTATCTAGTTCTTCTTTTGTTTGTAAACTATTTATATCACCAAAGTAATCCCTGAATAAGCCAGCAATGGCTAACTTGTTTAAGGTAGCTTCAGATGAGTCACCAATTCTTTTGGTAATATACGCCACCACCTTTTTGGGGTATATTTTTTTATTGTTCTCAACAATAAGTTGCTCATATATCCTTAATAGTTTCATTCACGTTAATAAATATCTCTTTAAAGTGATAATGACCATTACCATCATATTTATAAAGACATGTTAAAGTTAGGTAATATCTTAGAGGGCGTTTTACTGTCCGAGAACAAGTTATACGGTAGGAAGTTAATCGATATCATCACCCGTAAGATAGGTGATAATAGTGAGGCTACGTTAAACCAATTATCCATTGCTGGATTATTCAGGGGTAGTTTCGGTGACATCCAGAAGTTGGCTAGTAAGGAAGAGTTACAGACGGCATCAGATGAGTGGTATAATGCCATGATAGAGAAGATGCTTAAGACTTCAGCTTTCAGTGATAATGAGGACTCTGCCAAGAAGTATTTGAATGCTTATATAAAGAACGTTGGTTCTTTGGGTGAAAAGGCGGCTCCATTCTCCATTAAGAAGATTGAGCGAGGCTTGGTTGACTTGGTTAACAACAATGGTTGGATTGAGGATGAGCCTGAGCCTATTGGTCACGACATATATAATCCTTCTGATGATGACATCAAGTATGAGGATGATAACATATTGGTATTGGATTCTGATACCAAGGCAAAGTGTGTGAAGTACGGTAAGGATGAGTCATGGTGTATTGGCAAGCCAGAGTTGAATTATTACAACACGTATAGGATTACGCAGGGTGCTACACCGTATCACGTATTACAGAAGAAGTTGGATAAGGGTGATAGGAATCACAAGTTGGTTATTATGGTCTATGGTGAGAATAGGTTTTCCATTGCGGATAGGGACAATGATGTTAGTGGTCATCATGGTGGTTCTGGTCAGGCTCAAAGTTGGTTAGGTATTGAGGATGCGGTTCCTGGATTAACTGGGTTGAAGGAGTATTTTCCTTATAGGGGAGTTACGGATGATGAGAGGCGTTATAATCAGATATTGAGTGCTCGTGTGAGTGAGAATGATTTGATGGGTTATATTGTTAATGTGATTGAGGGTTTGAATGTGAATGGTTCACCAGTTACTCCAGAGGATTTCATACGTGATTATGCTGCCACTGGTGTTGAGTTTTCGATGACTCAGTTACGTTCCTTGAGTGAGTCAGTTATGGATAGTTTGATTGAGGCTGGATATTTTGTTACCAAGCTTAGGAAGCATTACGATAGGGATATTGTTACGGACAGGCAGATAAGGCGAATAGCCAAGATACGTATTGAGAACAATGTAATATTGCAGTACTTTGAGATAGAGACATTAAAGGATAGGGAGCGTCAGGCTTATATTGACGAGCATGTCCGAGATATTCAGATTATTAATTCGCTTAAGCAGAGTGAAGAGCCAGAGAAGGTAATGGAGTTATTTGGCACCAGAGCGCTGACCATTGTGGTTGGGTTGCCACCATATGAGACTCAACAGTTAATCACAGAGTCTAGGGATACGGAGGTGATGATAAATCTTTCATTGGATTATAGGTTAGCCAATCCTGATTTGGGTTATACGGATAACGATAACCTACTCAAATACAATTTAGTTTATTTAAAGTTATCTGAGCACCCATCTAAGATTCTTAAGAAGTTAGGTCATTCGGGCAAGTTATTCTTATCATTGATACACAATAATGATATGGATGCGTTATTACAGGCGGCAAAGAATTCTGATGAGATTATTCAGGCTTATATTGATATTAAGGGAGCCAGCACTTTAGGTCATGGTTCGATACACATGTTATTGGTTGGCGCAGATAACCCAGAGAAGGTTTATAAGATGATTGGTAGGAACGGTCCTATATTCTTCAGCACGTTGGATTCCAGCTCTATGATGGGCTTGATTCGCACAGCCAAGGAGCCTGATAAGTTATCACAGATGATTGGTGATGATAGGATAGAGAGGATGATACTGGAGTTAACCCCTGAAGAGGTAGTAACGTTCCACGGTAGTGTCAGAGGTGAGAAGCGGGATAAGTTGGCACAGATGATTATACGTCTTAAGGGAGCTAATTTAACTGATGACGAGATTTCTCGATTTCTTGTCAAGGGGACTAACCCCGATTCACTTATTGACAACATCATTGAAGTTAAGGGTGATGGATTAAATGGTAGTAATGTTCATTCGATAATGCATGCTTCCCATGATAGTGATAGTGTGGCTAATAAGATTATCATAGCTCTTGGTGATAAGTTGGATGAGCAAGGTATTCGGGCTATATTAAAGAGGGCACCATCGACTGAGGCATTCACGGCTAAAATCATTGAGATGTTTGGTTCTAGGTTAGATTCCAAGACCATAAACGTCATGCTTGAGGTGGCAATCAATCCAGATGGTGCTGCGGCAGCTATAATAAGGGCTAAGGGAGATTCTTTAGGACCTAAAGAAGCGTTTGTTCTGTTGCATTACAGCAATAACCCAAGTGTAACGGCTAAGTTATTCAGTGAGGGGACTCTTGCTGGGTTGATGGCTATAGCATCTGGGATAGGTTCCACTGGTATTGAGGGTATGGCGGTTAACGCCAAGAATCCTCATGCGTTCACGAGGGTGATGAATCAGATAATGAATTTCCAGACTGTGGAATCAATCAAGAGTAGGTTACGGTCAGAATTATTGTTATAACGGCAAATTAAATTTGCATCTTTAAAAATTTTCCTGTATATTTGCAAGATGATAGAAACTTGCAATCACTTATACTCTAGAAGTATAAACGAGCCACGACCACGGCTTTGCATTGAATGTGGCGAACCAGAAGAGTGTAGGGCTTGTTTGGGTGAGGGAGATATTCACATGTGTGGTAAGCCCCCAGTTCCAACGTTGGAAGAGCGAGTTGTGGAGTTCCTTGAGGGGAATGGTATTGAGGATAAGATTGTATATACTCGGAACAAGATGCATTGCAATCTCAATGTAACCTTAAGTGAGATACTGGGTGATTTCCACGGATTCATGAAAACTAGAAACGTAAAAGATAATGAGTAATATTGATAGGGATTTAGAGTGGAAGTGTATGATGCAAGAGTTACGTGAGTATACGTTTATCAGTTATCAGT
>Ga0208299_1000595_pt1 | contig 32367 bp, 45 predicted proteins | sample 15_taG_FD_184089 | JGI IMG/M metagenome (GOLD analysis project Ga0208299, IMG submission 184089) | Marine viral communities from the Subarctic Pacific Ocean - 15_ETSP_OMZ_AT15312 metaG (SPAdes) (version 2) | ecosystem: Environmental > Aquatic > Marine > Oceanic | place: Pacific Ocean | collected...
GTAATTGGGCAATGTTTGGTGCAAGGCAAGGTACTTATATGACTATGCTTACTGATTGGGATTACACTAAAGTGCAGTGGTTCGACAACCTTAAAGAGATTTGGGAAAGCAATGACCACTCATTTGAGCCTGATGAATTTTATAGTTACGGTGAAAAGTTAACTGAGCAATTAGATTTGCCAACTGTTACATACACACCTGAACAAAGCAAGTTCTTTAAACAACACTACATGAGCAATTGGCGCAACGTTGGTGCAACGGTAAAAGAAATTGACGTTATACGCAAAGCAGAAGGTTGGTAACATTTTGGGATTCGAGAATGCATTGTATTACTAGTGACTTAGACGTGCCGGAAATTGTTATAATTTTTTTAAAGGCAAGTCCAATGCTTATTTGGATTGGTTAGTTGACAATGAGTAAATATACATTGCCGTTTTTAGAAATTATGATTACACAGGACTGTAATTTAAATTGTTTGGGTTGTTCAAATTACAGTGATCTACCGCATAATGGTTATCTCAAATGGAAAGACGGAAAGAAAAATATTCAAAAATGGTTACAACGTGTTGATATATTAGATTTTGGTATAATGGGTGGAGAACCGTTATTAAATCCTGAAGTAAATGATTGGCTGATCGGAACAAGAGAACTGTTACCTAATGCACAAATAAGATTTACAACTAACGGTTTATTACTTCATCGTCATTTCGATATCATAAACCTTATGCATGATCTTGGTAATATTTCATTTAAGGTCACTGTACATAAAGAAAGTAAAGTTCTAACAGAAACAATTAATAAAATTTTTAATTTATACAAGTGGGAGACTGTTTGTGAATACGGTATTGAGAGGTATATCACAAGTAATAATTTTAGATTTCATGTCAAAAGACCAACAACTTTTGTAAAAACTTATAGAAATAGTTACACTGATATGTTGCCATGGAAAAGTAATTATATTAGTGCTTTTGAAAATTGTGTACAACAAACATGTCCTTTAATTGTAAATGATACAATGTACAAGTGTAGTACCTCTGGGCTGTTGGAGTCAACATTAAACCAACTTGGAAATCCAAACATTGAGCAATGGAAAGAATATATTCCTAATGGAATTGGACCTGATTGCTCTGATAATGAACTTGAAGAATTTTTAGAAAATTTTGGAAAGCCTAATTACATTTGCTCTCAGTGTCCGGATAAACATAGTAATGATTTTGAAATTGATCATTTATCCACAGTAAATTAAATGCATGATAGTTAATGTTCAAATGATAGACAGTGGTATAGGATTCTTTAATTAAATGAGCTATGCAGTATATTCTTAATCACAATTTAAGAATATTTAATAGTTTAAAATATTGTGATTTTAAGAAAGTTAAATAATGAATAATAAAGGCGACGAGTCTGATAACAATTTTAAAAGCAAATTCTTATCAGACGCAGAAATAGCACAACAAAAATTAGACAAAGTTAGTCCTAGTTTTTGTTTAGCAAAATGGAAACAAGTTAGTTTACATTTACCAACAGGATTAAATAACTCTTGTTATCATCCGCCACTGCACGAAATACCAGTAGAAACACTATCGAGTAATCCATCAAGTTTACATAATACTTTACAAAAGAAAGAAATACGTAAACTAATGATGCAAGGCAAAAAACCGGATGAGTGTCAGTACTGTTGGAAGATGGAAAGTAACGGGGATCTAAGTGACAGACATTATAGGTCAGGTGAACCATGGGCATTAAAAGACTTTGATACTATTGTAGAGAACCCTACTGAAGATATTACACCAAGTTACGTTGAGGTAAACTTTAACCATGCTTGTAACTTAAAGTGTAGTTATTGTAGTCCACAGTTTTCTAGTTCGTGGATGTCCGAAATGAAAGAACTCGGTGCATACCCTACAAGCACTCCACATAACGCACCTGAGCATTTTGTTGGTAATAGATTGCCAATACCACATAGTAAAGAAAACCCATACGTAGATGCATTTTGGGAGTGGTGGCCAGAACTATACAAAGAGTTAGAACACTTTCGTATGACGGGTGGTGAACCACTAATGGATAAAAATACATACAAAGTATTTGATTATGTACTTGAAAATCCTAAGTCTAATTTACATTTAAATGTAACTAGTAATCTTAGTGTAGAACAAAAGTTGTGGGACAAGTATCTAGATTATGTTAAATTGTTGTGTACAGGAAAGATTGAACATTTTATGCAATACGTTAGTGTAGATACTTGGGGCAAACAAGCAGAGTACATTAGAGAAGGACTAGACTTTGATTTACTTTGGGAACGGGTACATCAGTTCTTGGAAGAAGTGCCGAACTACAGTAGCATTACGTTTATTATTACTATGAATAACTTGTCTGTTAGTAATTTAGATAAGTTAATGGAAGGTATCTTAGAGTTACGCAAAACATATAGTAAAGACTTCCAGCGTGTATGGTTTGATACACCTGTACTAAGAACTCCAAGTTGGCAAAGTATGCAAATATTGCCAGAGCCATATGTAATAAAACTAAATATACTACGTGATTGGATGAGCAATAATTTAGAAACTGAAAACGATTTATATCACGGGTTCAAGGACTACGAAGTAAAACGCTTGGTACGCGACATTGCTTGGATGCAAACACCATTAAGTGACGAGTACAAGCATCAACAACAAGCAGATTTTTATAGGTTTTTTAATGAGTCGGATAAACGCCACGGAACTAATTTTTTAGAAACTTTTCCTGAGATGAGTTCTTGGTGGAAGGAATGCGGGTACTATAGTAAATTATGACCAAAGAAGAAAAAGATTTAGATTATAAGCATCGTGTATTAGACACCAAGAGTGCTAGTTTTTGTGGTGCAAAATGGTATAACGCAACTATATGGTTAGGCTCGGGAATGACTACTAGTTGTCACCATCCGTTACCTCATTATGTTCCTGTTGAGGATGTAATAGCGAATCCAAAAGCATTACATAACACAGACCAAAAGAAACAAGAACGTTATCAAATGCAATGCGGCGAACGCCCACAAGGCTGTGAATACTGTTGGAAAATCGAAGACATTGCTAAAGATAATATTAGTGACAGAGTTTATAAGTCAAAGATTTACAAAGACCATTCTTTGCAAAAAGCATTTAAATTAGATCCAAGTGAAGATGTTAACTTAAAGACATTAGAAATTGCATTTGATAGAACATGTCAGTTTGCGTGTAGTTATTGTAACCCTGCATTTAGCACAGAGTGGGTTAAAGACATTAAGAAGAATGGTTCGTACGAGAATTTAATTAGCGATGGCAGAAACCACTTTACTCACGAACACGAAACATCACAGCGTTATAAACCAAGTGAAACTAATCCATACATTGAAGCATTTTTTAAATGGTGGGAAAGCGACTTACAACATACATTAGATGAACTACGTTTAACAGGCGGAGAACCACTTATGAGTCCGCATACATGGCGCTTGTTAGATTGGTTAAAAGAATCCAAATCCAAAGTACAGTTTGCTATGAATAGTAACTTAGGTCTCGATAATAAAACAGTACATAAGTTATTAGATGCTACTAAAGGAATTGAAAACTTTCATTTGTACACTAGTAACGAAAGTGTAGGCAGTCAAGCAGAATATATCAGAGATGGTTTAAATTGGGAACAGTGGACAAGCAACATGGAATTGTTAACATCGGAAGGCAATCTTAAAGGATTGCATGTTATGTGTACTGTTAATGCATTGTGCTTAGATACATTGCCTGAATTTTTAAACTGGTGTTTAGATAAAAAGGAAGTGTACGGTAGGGATTTTCCTAACTTTACATTAAACATTTTAAGGTTTCCTAGTTTTCAAAGTCCGCTAATACTTCCTGATAATATTAAAACAATGTACAAGAATAATTTACAGGAATGGTTGGACAATAATATAGATAACCAACTATTACACGAACATGAGATTAATCATGTACAGCGTTTAATTGATTACTTGGACGTAGTTAAAACTCCGCATAGTGATACATTTGAAATGCCTGCATTATTAAATGACTTTAAAAAGTTCTATTCGCAGTACGATGAACGCCGCGGCAAGAATTTTGTAGAAACTTTTCCAAATTTAAAAGAGTGGTATAACACATTATGAGCAAGTATCAATACAATAGTTGGGAACCTGTTAATATTAAAGCAGAAGATTTAACCGAAAAAGAAAAATTTCTCTTAAGAGATAGTAAGACTTTTTGTATATATCCTTGGATGCATATACACGCATACCCAACAGGAGAAGCATACCCTTGTTGTCGAGGAGAATTTGAACATCCGGTAGCTAATACTAATACACAGACACTTAATGAAATAATTAACTGTGATAAAATGAATAGTTTGCGTCTAGATATAATCAACGGTATAGAAAGAGTAGAATGCAAAAAATGTTACGAACAGGACCAACATGGTTTTTTCTCAGGCCGTAAGTCAGCTAATAAACATTATGGACACCATATTAATAAAGTAAAAAAAGACACACTTAGTGATGGTTCACTTGCTAAGTTTGAAATGGCACATTGGGATATACGGTTTAGTAATTTGTGTAATTTAAGTTGTAGAAGCTGTGGACATATTTTTAGTAGTAGTTGGCATAAAGATCAAGGTCGTATTGTACAAGATGATTACTGGAACGCAGTAAAAGGTCCTGATTGGCCAAAAAATTCACCATCAACAACAGAGGACTTTAATAATTTACCAGAGCTTGTACAAAAAGAATTGCGTGAAGATTTAAATAGTGAAATTTTTGAATACCTGGATTACGATAAAAAAGTACCTGTAATGACAGTTGCTGGCGGCAATGAAGAAAATATGCTACAGCAAGTGTTAGAGCACAGTGAATATGTAGAGCAAATATATTTTGCAGGCGGTGAGCCATTAATAATGGAACAGCACTACCGTATATTGAATCAATTGATTGATTCGGGTAGATCAAAAGATGTTCTTTTGCAATATAATTCAAACTTCATGAAATTAAACTACAAAGGTCAACACGTATTTGATTTATGGAAACACTTTAAACATGTTTCTGTTGGTGCCTCATTGGATGCCATGGGACCTCATGCTGAATACATACGCACAGGCACTGTTTGGAGTACTATTGAAAAGAATAGAATCGATATGATAGAACAATGTCCAGAAGTTGATTTCTACATATCTCCTACTTTAAGTATCATGAACGCAATGCACATAACAGATTTTCATAAAGATTGGGTAGAAAAAGGATTAATTAATCCACAAGACTTAAATATTAATATCCTACAGTATCCAATGCATTACCGTATTGATATTGCACCAAATCATTATAAAGAAAAGATTATTAAGAAATACAAAGAGCATATTAAATGGTTAGAAGGTCACGATGACTTGCAACGTGCTACTAATGGATTTATTAGTGCTATAAATTTTCTAGACGTAAATAACACTAAGTATTTAAACACTTTTTGGGAAAAAACTAAACAGTTGGACGAAATACGAAATGAAAATATTTTTGATTTTATACCCGAATTAAATGAAATTACCACATGATAAATTCTGTGTACTGCCGTGGGTTAGTCTAGAAGCAAGCCCAATTGGAACAGTGCGACCGTGCTGTTTGGCGACAGAAGAAATAACCGACGGGCTTGGTAATAAGTTTGATTTAAATAATGCTAACTTAACTGACATTACCAATAGCAACGACATGACTAACATGCGCAAAGAATTTCTCGATGGTAAGTTACCAGAAGTTTGTAAACGTTGTTGGTCTGAAGAAGATGCAGGCAGAACTAGTAAGCGTATGCATACACTAGACAGACTTAAAGATATTTTAAAGTCCGAAACCACGTGGACAGAAGAACCTAAGCAATTGTACTTCCTAGATTTAAAACTAGGAAACATTTGTAACTTAAAATGTCGTATTTGCGGCTCATGGAGTTCTAGTACATACGCAGGCGAAGAATTAAAAGCATTGCCTAAAGAAGAACGTAAGGGTAGTTTCCACAGAGAAATGGTACAAAAAGGTGCTTGGCCACGTAAGTCAGAAACGTTTTGGAAAGACTTAAAAACCCACGCAAGAACAATACGTTACTTAGAGTTCACTGGCGGTGAACCATTTATGATTAAGGAACATTTTGAATTCCTTAATACGTTAATTGATATGGGTGTTGCACATAACATCGAAATACATTACAACACCAACGGTACTATATATCCCAAAGAAGCAGAAGATATTTGGTTTCATTTCAAACACGTGGAAATTGCATTTAGTATTGATGCACTAGGAGAACGATTTGAATATCAACGTACAGAAGCAAAGTGGGATGAAGTAGAAGTAAATATTGCTAAGTTCAGATCACTTAGAGAACAGTTTAATAATATCTCATTGCAAGTATGCAGTACTATTAATGTTTTTAATGTTTTGTACTTAGATGAAGTTGCAGAATGGATTGATAATCAAGAGTTTGATTTTGTGTATTGGAATATGTTACATGACGCACCGGTACATAGTATTATTTCTTTGCCCAAGGATGCAAAAAAGATTGTGTACGATAAATTAGTTAATTCCAGTAGTAAACATATAGAAGAATTTAAACGTACTGCTGACTTTATGATGCAACGCAACGGTGTTAGTCATTGTGATTTGTTATTAGACATTAAACGAATTGACCAACGACGCAATCATTTGTTATCTACACAGCATCCCGAATTAGCAAAGGCAATTGGATATGAATAAACCAGAAAATAAACCAGATACATTATGTATGGCACCGTGGACACACACTTACTTAAGTCCGCAATCGGAAAGACGTTTATGTTGTGCTAGTAGAGAACCAGCACAAAACTTTAAACAGTACATTGATACAAGTGATGCAGATGGTATGTACAATCCACTAACATTAAACGAATGGTGGAACAGCGAACACGTAAAAACAGTTCGTAAAAAAATGATGAACAATGAGGTTCCTGAAGAGTGTCAAGTGTGTAACTATAAGTTACTAAACACAGATGTTTATCGTAGTTACTTTTGGCATTTGTTCCAACACAAGTATGATACATTATGGGATATGACAAACGAAGACGGTCATACACAAATGAAGCCAGTTAGTTGGGACTACAGGTTTAGCAATCTTTGTAACTTTAAATGTCGTATGTGTGGAGATATGCTTTCTAGTAGTTGGGAAAGCGAACAAAGAAAATACGGTATGATTGATTATACCAATCCAAAAAATAATTGGATGAAGCCGGAAGTTAAACAAGAAATTACTAAGTTCCAGGACAACATTGTACGTAACGAATTCCAAGAAGCAGTTAATGAACATAGAGTAGAAGAAATCTATTGGGTAGGTGGCGAACCACTTATGATGGAAGAGCATTGGGATTTTATGAAACAAATTGTTGATCAAGGTGATGGTAATCATGTTTATGCTCGATATAATACAAACTTGTCACGTACAAATTACAAAGGTGTTGATTTAGTTAATGACATACTTATTCATTTAAGAGATTGGCAAATTTGCGCTTCAATAGATGGAACAGGTAAAACAGGAGAGTATATACGTACAGGTTTAAAGTACGACGAGTTCATTGAGAATTATAAAAAAGTACAATCAATTCAAACTAATTCTAGGCAAATGCGTTTAGATTTTACTCTTACTTTGCCGGGATTATTTGAAATAGAAAAAATGGTGGACTTGAGTAATCAGTTAAATACTACATTACTATCGAAAGTTATTTTTTCTTTCACACCGGATATAGTAATGAGTCCGTTGTGTTTGCCTAAAGAAATATTACATAGGTTTGTAAAACAAGTTATAGAAAAAATAACTCCTAAAGTCGGAAGTCATAACCAATCAATGGTAGATATACTGGAAAATTTACTAACTAGAAAATCATTTGAAGAAGAATGGCCAAACGAATACCAAGAGGGAATTAAGAAAGGAAAACAACGAATTAAAACATTAGAGAATATCAGAAATGACACGTTTACAATGGATGATATTTTAAAACAAGACGAGGAAATTTATGAATGGTGGAAAGAAATTACTTGATAAAATAGAAATACAACTAAGAGACGAAATTACTGGAAATTTGCACAAAGTGTATATTGACACATACGATAGTTCGTTAGCGAGAAAGTGGCTGTCTGCATTGAACGTGTTGATTAAGGATGATTACCATCTGGAAAAGAATTTTTGTTTTGTTGGATTCCCGGAACACAAACGTAATATAGATTATATCTTGAATGCAATTAATACATCTATTGATGCAGTTAATAACTCGTCGCTAGATTATCATATTGACGACAATTACACACGCGAAAACACATTAATGACAGGACCTGTTTCGGATTCAACTGATGGCGGAAAACTAATACATGAACGTTTTAACATGTTGCATCGTTACTTTGAAGAGTTACAAGGTACATCTGGAACAGGTGGACAAATATCAAGTCATTATAACGAAGCAGACGACGAAATACGTTGGCATATCAGACAATTAAATTTACTATGTCATGAATACGAATCATTAATTCTAAGTGAACGAAAAAAGCAGTACTTACCTGAATGGCAACGCCCTAGTCAGTTAATGTGTTGGATGAGTGCTCCTAGGTTTGAGTTAGACGAAAATGATTATGAACTTTTTGGCATTGATACATTAGCAAGACCATTAGGCGCGGTATATGTAGGTGTTAATAAAGCCGTAGGTAAACATCACTGGGAAGTATTCCAGGACGAAGGAAATGCATACGACAGAAATAAAGATGAATTAACTACACTTGCTATGCGTTCACAATCACAGGCGGCAGGCGATTTTGATATTGAATGGGCAAATAATCCTGGTAATTTTTCATTTATGAAGAAGCAGTTACTTGATTTTAAACAGTGGCTAATTAATAATGATTTTGATCCGGATGACAAGTCATTGACTATTGGGCATCCGCAAGTAGGCCAAGTAGATTTAATGAAGTCGTTTGGAACCAAGAATTACTTGGATATATGGGAAATATTAAGCAAACACTTAGATGTGTTTAGTATTAAAACAAGCGATGCATATGTTGAGTACCCGTATAGTTGGAGTAACGAAGATTATATGCAACAGCAAATTAGGAGTGTGCGATGAATATATTCAAAAGGTTATGGAGCAAAATTAAGTTAGAAATTCGCTACAGAAAAAAACTCAAAGAATTAAAAAAGAAGGACCCATTCATTTATAAGTAATGAATATTTTTTGGTCAGACGGACTTGATAAAAAAACATCAAAGTTAAGAGAACTTCTTAATGATAATTTAACTGTGGTTGAAGAACGCGATGTTACAGGTCCATTTTGGTCAAAGTATGATTTTTATAAAGAGCGTCCAAATAGATCATTGCCGTTACTTGTATTGGACAATGATATCATTTGCAATTTGGAAGAATTGCTTTCACATTACGCACAAAGTAAATGAGTCATATTGTAGGAATTAGCTGTGGGTTTCACGACGCAGGTGTAACTGTTATTGATGAAACTAACGGTAATATTAAATTTGCTAGTCATAGCGAACGTTTTAGTAAACAAAAACATGATGCTAACTTATGTCCTGAAATAATTAACCACGCTCTAAAGTTTGGAAACATACACACAGTAGCGTATTACGAAAACCATTGGTTAAAGAAATGGCGACAGTTCCGTGCAGGTCAAAAAGTTGATACTAACTTAACACTACGTAGTGTTCTTAAAAATCAATTACCACGCAATGTACTAGATAAACATTTAGTAAGTTACGGTCATCATCAAAGTCACGCCGCAACAGGATTCCAAACAAGTCCATTTAGTGAAGCAACTATTGTTGTCATTGATGCTATCGGCGAATTAGATACTATTAGTATTTGGACTGCTGAGTACGATAAGAATGGAGTAGCACGGTATAAATTGCGTTGGCGTAAGGGATACCCACACAGCATAGGTTTATTTTACAGTGCTATGACTAAGCGTGTGGGGTTACGACCACTTGATGAGGAGTACATACTAATGGGTATGTCTGCTTACGGTAAGCCAAAGCACATAGGCGGAATACTAGACAAGTACATCGATAGTGTATCTACACAAACATTCAAAGAAAATATGCACATGGGTGTTCCTGATGATTTTTTGGGAGCAGATGCAGACCATTACGATATTGCTAGCAGTTCACAAGAAGTAGTTGAAGCACTAATATACAGCGTAATGGATTATGCTAAATTTAATTTTCCTAGTGATAACTTAGTATACGCAGGTGGAGTTGCATTAAATTGTTTAGCAAATCGGCATTTAGGAAAATACTTTGAAAATATTTGGATTATGCCAAATCCAGGTGACGCTGGTAGTAGTTTAGGTGCCGCGGCATTAGCGTACGGCAAGAAAGTTAATTGGAATAGTGCATTTTTAGGATACAATATCCGTGGCAAATATCCAGTGCGAGAACTATTAGACGAATTACAAGTTAATAAGATTGTAGGTGTTGCTAGTGGGCGTGCAGAGTTTGGACCAAGAGCATTTGGTAATAGAAGTTTACTTGCAGACCCAAGAGGTTCAGAAATTAAAGATAAAGTAAATGATATTAAGCGTAGACAACACTTCCGTCCGTTTGCTCCTGTTATATTAGAGGAGTTTGTGGATGAATACTTTGCTATGCCTAAAGGATTCGAAAAAAGTCCTTATATGCAAGCCGTAGCTCGCTGTAAGAAGCCAAATGAGTTTCCTGCTATCATTCATAAAGACGGAACAAGTAGAGTACAAACAGTTCCTAAAGATGGTAGTGGTATTAGACAATTACTAGAGGAGTGGTTAACATTAACTGGATGCCCAATGTTACTTAACACATCACTTAATATCAGAGGCGAACCAATGGTCAATGATATAAATGATGCAAACCGCTTTGAGAAAGAGTACGGCGTTAAAGTTTGTAGTTAAAGGTAACTCTCCAATCCGCCTGTACGTCTGATATCCTGTGTACAGCAACTAATTCCGCCGTCCCAAAAGTATTTGTGTCTAAGTTCGCATATAATAGGCTCGATATGGTGTTTAGCACAGAATTCCCATACTTCTTTATTATAGCCACTAAAAATAACATGTTGCTCGTCCAACACCAAACAATTAACATTAAAAACAGTCTCTGCTGATTCGCCTGTCCAGTCCTTTAAGTAAGTATCTACGTAATGCGCGAACTCACTTGTTGGATTTTGGTCATGCACGTACCATCTTCCGTTATAATTTTCATGTCTAAATTTTCCAATCTCCATTGCTAGTTTGATACTTGGGTCATTTAGTTTTAGTACGTCCCAACCGATAAACTCATCTTCTAAGTTTAAATCGTCTGCGTGGTAAGTAGATAATAAAACTCCTGGTTTTAGGATCGCAAATACTGCGTCGCCGTGTCCTTCTGTTATTGCTTCGTGTATTTTGTATCTTCCGTCAAGTACATTTTCTTGCATCCACAATGTTTGTTCTTGTGTCCAAAATTCACTATTGTCAACAAAAATGTCAGTACCTACACGTACAATACAACTAGCATTGCCACCGTTTAATATAACATCTGGACTCCATTGTCTATTGAATGGATCAATTACTGAACCAGGCACTTTATTTTCGTATTCATTAATAATAGGATGCATTTCCTCCAATGGAGCACATATTAATAATTTCTCTCCTAGTGTTATTTGCCAGTCTCTCGGCGTAAGAGGAGGCAACGGAGCACCATTTCCAGATAATTGATTATGTTGGAATCCTTCCTTGTTCATTAAAGTTGGGCGTCTTACTACTGACCCAAACTTTTCAATCGTTTTTTGAAGATTATTTAGATCTTCTTCGGTTTCATTAAGAATATGTTCTAATTGATATCTAACATTTTTATCTTCTATAAAGTCAAAGTAATGTCCTGGATAAGAACTTCCAACTATAACTTCTTCTAGTGGTTGCCAACTTGTATATGCACTAATCATTGTGTTATTTCCTCTATAAGGTTGTTTAATCTGTTATCTTTACTTGCTAAAAACAATTCTTGGTTGTGTAGTAAATCATCTTTACATTTAATATAAAACTCTTTAAGTACAACGTTTGGATTTCCTAACAAGTTTGTTACTATTTTAATTAGTGCCATAAAACGTTCGTACGTATTTTCTATCTCGTCATAACTGTTATCGAGTACATCATCAAATACGTTATATCCTAAGTCTCTTAGTGTTTGTAAACTGCCTTTTGCTCCAAATATTACAAATGGCTGTGCGTTTTTTATAGGCTTAAAAGTTTTTTCTGTTAGTAGTACACCGTTACTTTGATCCACATCCATGTGTGATTCTATTACAATGTTTAAGTAACTATTAGAAAAATGTTCGTTTACTGCTATTGTGTGGTTGTTGTGATCGTCGCTGTTAAGTGTGTCCGCCGCAAAGGGTAACATATTAATAAAAATCCGTGTGCGTTCTCTTAGTCCAGCGTACCTATCAACTTCAATTGGATTGTCGTTTTCTGTTTCGTTGGCTGTAATTTCGTTACCGTACGCAAAGTATCCATCGGTATCTAACTGGTGTTGCCATAGTGTAGACATTATGTTAGCACGCCAGTATTTGTGCATACGAACTAATGCTGTAAACTTTTTATCTCTGTTGTTTTCATGGTACTCCACTGCAGGTATTTCTGAGTTACGAAACCTGTATAGTAGTTCGTCATCGGCAATGTAATAAAAATATTTGAGTTCTCTTGCAACTGTGTTAGCACTAACAAACAATACTTGTTCTCTTGGTATTTTATTGTCTTTGCATTGTTTTGTTAGATGTTTGTTTATAACATAAGGATTATCACCTTCGCTATAATAAAATAATATTTTAATATTACGTTTCTTTAATTTACTAATAAGTTTCTTTGGCATTATTTCAAACCACAAAATACTAAAATCAAAGAAACTTAATGCAATTGGATAAAATGTATCGGCGCAAGCATCATTTAACGACACTAATTTGTGATTAATATTGTGTTCGCGTAAATGCTCGATTAACATTACAGGTTCGCTAAATGGACTATTAACTGAAAACTCTCTCCACTTTTGTGTATAAGGAGTTGCTTTTAATGTTGCTAAATTGGGATAGGGTTTATCCTTGATAATTTTATCTACGCAGAACTTTACCATTGTTTCATCATATCTGTTAATTCTTCCCAAAGTAAGTTTTCAAATTCATTGCTGTAAAACCAATCAAAATTGTGTTGCACAATAGGTGCTATTTGTTTTTGTAATTGTGCTTTTTCTTTTAAAGATAAGTTGTTTAAATCTTTTAATACTTTAATTACTGCACTAATGCGATCATTGTTATCCATAGAGTCATAACTCTCATCCCAAAAATCTCCAAACGTTTTAAACCCGTAACTTCTTAAGTACTCTAAGTTGTTTTTTGCACCTACGAGTACAAAAGGCATTTGCATTACAATAGGTTTAAATATTTTTTCCGTTAAGTGTAATGTATCTTCTTCATATACTGTTTCGGTTACAACTTGTAGTAAACTATTTTTTGATTGTTCCCATATATCAATTGTTGCACTAGAATAACTAGTAACATTGTCAGTTGTTTCTCCATCGAAAAGTAAAGGTAACTCTACTCCGTCTACTTTTATTTCTTCCTTGTTGTACGGGCAGTACTTAGGAAAACTAATTTTATTATTTTCAATTAACTTATTCGCAACCATAGATTTAAATAAATTCAATCTATGGAATCTATTACCGCCAACAATTCTATTAGGACTTATAAATGTATTGTTTATTTCTCTATCTATGTACGGTTCTATTAAGTTTGTTCTGTTGTACCCTCTGTACCAGTCTAACGCCGCCCAAGCATGAAAGAAATAGTAACTGTAGTGGTACTTGTGCTCATTGCACATATTAGTGACATTTTCTGAATTTTTTTCCGAAGAGATAAAAACTGTTTTGCACATGTCTACCTTTACACGTAAATCTGTATACAATTCTCGAAAGGGCCTTACATAACTATAGTGATATTTTTTTATAGTATCGTTGTGGTATGTTGGGTAGAACGGTTCCTGATCCCAAAATAAAAATCCTTTATCGCGTTTGTTAATTAACGGCTTGGTCATTAGTGCGTCTGGGTCTGTCCTTCCAAATGGATCAAAATAATGCATTGATTGCTCTGGTTTGCTAGTTATTTTAGGGTAAAATACATTCGTATATATTTCGTCAATTCTAATCATGAATAAGTAATTACATGTTTGATATATTCTATTTTAATAATAAACTTAATTTACCTGCAATAAAAGTAAATTCAGAAAATGAAGCACGTAAGTTATCTCGTACAAGGTATTTATGGATTGTTGACGGCGCTAACGATTATTCCAACTTTGATTTTAGTTGGGAGCCTGTTCCGTGGGAGGAACAAAAACATGTATTTGCTAGTCAGCATCAAGAAAATGGCGGAACATGTTTAATTCCTAAAAGTGGTTACAAAGATACAAACTACAGACAGGAAACTATACAAAGAACTAAAACTAATGAACCGTTTATTTTCTTGGACTTTGGAAATAGCGACTCTAATAAAACGTACGAGCAAATTAATAAAGTTTCAAATAATGTATACAAGACACGTTTTATTAGCAGTTATCATGGTACATTAACACGAGTAATTGATAAAATTGATGCAGAGTATGTATGGGTAACTGCTTCTGTTTGTGATTATTCTATTTTCGATTTTACATGGCATCCGAGCGAATGGCATAAAGAGATGTTTCACGTATTTCCAAGTAATGAACAAAAGTTCGGTGATACGTTTTATATACACGTACCTACATTTAAAGAACAAGTTAATAATATTGAGTTATTGGAATGGTACGAAACAATTCATTTTGTAAAGGAATTATCGTCGTTAATAACCCGATGGCCAGTACCACGTATTGAAGTTGACGATAATTCTATTGTAGATGATATAAAACAACATGAGTTCAAGGAACCTGTAGTTCTCTTCACTAATAATATTTTTGAAGAACTTTCAGTACCGACTATTAATCTTTGGCGTGAAAAAACACGGTCGGTAATACCACTAAGTGACGGTACAAATACAACACTAGTACCACGAGATGCTAAAAACCATATCATTGCCCAAGTTTACGATTACCCGTATATTTCAAAAAAATATATTACTGAAGCTGATAATCCATTGGATATTGTTTATATTAGTAACGGAGAAGAACATGCAGATATTAATTGGGAACACTTACAAAAAATAACAAAAGATATCCCAAACAGACTTGTACGAGTGGATCGTGTTAAAGGCAGAGCAGAAGCGTATAAAGAAGCCGCTAAACAGTCAAATACTGCATGGTTCTTTTCGGTATTTGCAAAACTACAAGTTAATCCAGAATTTAATTGGAAGTGGCAACCGGACAGACTACAACAAAATAAACACTATATATTTCATGCTAGAAATCCTTTGGTTGATGTTGAATACGGACATGCCGCAATCATTGCTTATCATAAGAATTTAGTTTTAAGTAATCCATCGTATGGATTAGACTTTACATTAGATCAACCGCACGAAGTAGTTCCATTACTAAGTGGAACTACGTATTACGAAAATGACAATAATACTGCATGGAGAACTTCATTCCGCGAAGCAATTAAGTTATACGGGGATGTTTTAAAAACAGGAAACATCGAATCCGAATACAGACTGTCCAAGTGGTGTTCCAGTAACGGTACCGAAGTTGGAGACTGGAGTATGCGCGGAGGGTTGGACGGCGTTGAATACTACAAAGAAGTTAGTGGCAATCACGACGATTTAAGATTATCTTATGAGTGGGAATGGCTTAGCGAACGTTTTGATAAAAAGTACAAATAGTTTTAATAATATAATCAACTTCTTTGTTTGTTAATTCCGGGTATATAGGCAAACTTAAACTTTCTGATGCAAGTAATTCGGCATTTTTGAATCTTACACTTGAGTTAAACAATGGTTCGTTGGGTGTAAGTGTGTTGTAATGAATGCCGCATTCTATATTATTATTGTTTAAATGAGTTTTAAGGCCATCTCTATTAGATACACGTACAACGAACTTATGCCAGCCATGTGTAGTTGTATCTCTTGTTAACGGTGTTTTAACCACGTTTTGTAACCCATTGATATATCTTTCTGCAATATTAAGTCTACGTTCTTGCCACTCGTTACTTAACGTTAGAAAGTAATTAATTTGTCCTGCTTCAAATGAACTTACAATGCTATTATATCCAAGTGTAGCATGTCCGCTTGAATCTTTGCCGTGCAACTTCATAGTTTTAACTTTGTTATAAACAATTTCATTATCTGTAACTACGCAACCGCCGTGGCTAAAACCAGGTATGTTTTTACTTGGTGCAAAACTATATACACTAGCAACACCGTATTTGCCACTAGGAGTTCCGTTCCATTCTGCCATTAAACTTTGTGCGGCATCTTCAACTAGTAATAAATTATGCTTATTAGTAAACTCTTGTAATAAGTCAAGCGCCATACAATCACCTAACAAGTTAACAATAACTATTGCTTTTGTTTTAGTTGTGATGTGTTTTTCTGCTTCTACTAAATCAATGTGATAATGATCATCTACATCAACAAATACAGGAGTAGCACCAGTGCGTAATATACTTTCTGCTGTTGCGTGAAATGAATAAGAAGTAGTTAATACTTCGTCTCCTTCTTTGATACCTAGTGCTTTTAATGCAAAGAATACACCGTCTGTTGCGTTTGCTACAGATACTGCGTACTTTCGTTTGCTTATAGAAGCACAAGTGTCTTCGAATTTACTAACGTGCTTGCCACCAACAACTTGTCCAGTTAGGCCTATGGTTTTATATATGTCTAGTAAATTTTCTTGATGTTCTTCGAAACAACGATCTAAACCAAGGAATTTAATCTTTGAGAAAATCATGGAATATTTTTAATCCTTCTTCTAGTTGAACTTTTGATTCGTACCCAAGAAGTTTATTGGCCTTTTCAATACTTAACTGTCCGCGTTTTGGATATAGTTTATTTGGGTCTGTGATATTAACTGTTAATTCTGGGTACCAATTTTTAAGTATGTCAGCAACTTCAGTTAATCCACGTTTATTACCACAAGTAACATTAAATGTTTCGTTTGTCGCTTCTTGTTTTGTTGCCGCTAAGTATATACCGTGTGCAATGTCTGTAACAAATGTAAAGTCCAACTTAGTACCAATTCCGTTAATATTAATTGTTCCGCCCTTCATTGCTTCGCGCAAGAACTTAGTAATAACAAATGCTTCATTTCCAGACGGACCATAACATGCAGATGGGCGCACAATAGCATGTTCTAAACCGTGAAGTTTAGTGTAGGTTCTTACTATACGTTCACCTGCTACTTTAAGATTGCCGTATATTTCTTGCGGATTGCATAGTTGATCTTCTGGAACAGGATCTGTTAGAAAGTCGCCGTATACCATACTAGACGATACATTCACAAAACGCGAAACAACACTTTTAGACGCATCCAATAAGCCAATTAAGCCACGAACCATTGTATCCGATGCTAATACCGGCTGTTCAACAGCAACACCTGCAATAGGCATATTTGCTAAGTTAACTACAACGTCCGGACACTCACCTTTAATAATAGCACTAACTTCGTTGACATCAAAAATGTCAACATTGTAATGTCTAGCATCTTCTAATCCAATCTTTCTTTGTTGTACTTTTGTGTAATGCAATAACGGTTCGTACGTGTTATATGTTGTTTCGTTGTCAATAATAACTACGTTCCAATTGTTACGTAAAAATTCCTTTGATAGAACATTTCCTATAAACCCTAAGCCGCCAGATATTAATACTTTATTCATTGCGGTATACGTTATTTAATTCAATAACTTCATTTAGTAATTGCATAGGTTTATTTAAATTTGATGCATAGTTTGAAAACGCAACAGTATCTTTTGGAAAACATTTTCCGCCGTAACCAAAGTAACCATCATGGCCAGGAACGTCCAAATGCATACTACCAATCCATGGATGACTGCCGTAAATTTGTTTAAACTCGTTCCATGATGTTTCTGCACCGCTTGCATTTAGTACATTAAACATTTCATTCATAAAAATAACCTTAGTAGCATAGAATGTATTAAATCCATATTTTAACAAACTAGCAGTTATTAAATCTACTATATGATAGTTATTGCACTTAATATCCGATTCATTTTGAAATAAGTCTTTAATTCTATTTGCGGCTTCAATGCTATTAGATCCAATAACAACCATATGCGGTTTTATAAAATCTTCATTTGCTGTTTTGTCTGATAAAAATTCTGGACTATAAACAATATTAATGTTTTTATTATTGTTGTATAAGTCATTTAGTGTATCCGGCAAGATTGTTGATTTAATTACAACATCGCCTGTGAAATTATTATTAATAATCATCATTGTGTTATTAATAATACTTGGGTCAAATTTATTGTTGATTGTGGGCGTAGGCACGCAAACAAAAATAACATCAGCTTTTAAACAAACGTCACGTACTGTTGTGGTATTGTAAGCAGGATCGGAAATTACCGAACTACATTTACTAAACCCATTAAGCACAGCATCGCCTACCATGCCCCTTCCAATTATTCCTATTTTCATTGTATGTTCCTAAATTTCTGATCAAATGCTTCGACGTATGTTGCATCTTTTATAGTATTGGAATTGTAGGTTGCTAGACCCTTATACACATCAAGTATTTTGTCTGATATATACGATTCGTAACATTTTATTGCTTTTATTTTTCTATCCATGTAGTCAGATATGTCTACAAAAACATTAGGGGTAAACATTGTATTTCGGTGAGAATATGGACTTATTTGCATAGTCCATAATTCAGAAGCAATATTATTTCTACAAATTGAATTTGCAATACTAAATGTATTTCTGTGATCCTGGTGATAGTCGCCTGGATCGGTTGTTATAATTAAATCATAATGTGTTAGTTCAAGCATTGATTCAATTTGTGTAATTGTATTATTGTCACACGTTAAATGTGGCCTGCCGTTATCAAGCAATGGCGTATTGTAAAGTTTACAGTTGATGTTTAATGTATCTATTGCTCGAATTAGTTCGCGATGAACAATTTCTTTATTGCGATTTGCATTTATTTCTACAGATGGTTTAATTGTTATAATAGAATCAATGTTTGCTCCTTGGTCTTTAAATTTCATTAAAGTTCCACTGCAACCTAACTCAAGATCATCTGGGTGTGGTGTAATAACTAAAATATTTTTCATGTATGTATATATTGATTTATTAATGTTTTATCTAAGCCTTCTTCGAGGTCTACAATAGGATTAAACCCAAGTAAGTCTCTTGCTTTGCTAATATCCAATGTGCCGCGTTTAGGGTACTTGCCGTCGTTTTCGTTCACTACAATTTCTGAATTACTATTGGTTTCTTTAATAATAATATTACCGACATCAACTAATGTACGTGCAACACCGCGTGTTATATTAAATGTTTCGTTTGCGGCATTTTTATGCGTAGCACATAGTAATATACCGTTAACAACATCGTCAACATACGAGAAGTCTAATGCTAGTCCTTCGCCGTTGATGTTTAATGTCTTATTTTCTTTCGCTTCAGCAATAAATTTACTTAATACTCTATCAACTACGTCATATGGTCCATAAACTGCGCTAGGTCGTACAATACTGTACTCTAATCCATGCAATCTATTGTAATTACGCACGAGGTTTTCAGCACACAACTTCATAATTCCGTACGGTTCAATTGGATTCTTACTTGCTGTTTCTGGATTGTAATCTTGATCAAAGTCGCCATAAATCATACTAGATGATATAAACACAAAACGTTTTACGTTGTGTCTTTTTGCAGATTCTAATAAGTTAAGTAATCCTTTAAGAATAACATCACAACCAAGTTGTGGATTGCTTATAACAACTTTAGCACGTGGAAATGCGGCTAAGTGAATAATAGTATCGGGCTGTTGTATCTCAATAATTTTGTCTAGTTTTTCGGCATTTACAATATCTTCAATATACGTAGGCACATGAGTTTTAAATAAGTTTTTACGTACTGCTATTAAGTCATCTAATTCAATGCGGTCTATTGCACCGTCGTAGTCTGACTTATTATCTACAATAACTGCTGTGTGTTCTGTATCTTCTAGTTTACGAACAATAGTGTGCCCGATAAAGCCTAATCCACCTGTTAATAATATTTTACTCATTTTATCTCCCAGAATTTTTTAACTTGTTGTAATTCTTTTAATGTTAGATTAAAGTGTTCTGCAACGCCTTCTTCACTTCTAAAATCGTGTAACAAGTCTAACCATGTATTGTTGTTAATTAAACGTTTAATAAGTTTTCTACTAGAGTGTATTGTATCTGCTGTTAACATTTTTATAATTGTGGCATTGGGATTGATGTTGTAGTGTCGTGATAATTACCGTCTTTTCTGAAACTGCGGATAACCTTCTCTTTAACTATCATTCCGTCGCGATAACGATAAGTTACTAGTTCCCTTCTCACCACACCGTTTAAATCTTTTTCAAACTCTGATAAAAACGGCCCTTCCTCTGTGTGTGTATTTGGCATATTACTCTCCTTTGTTAGTTAGTTAGTTATTTTAATCCGGTCCTGGGCTTGAAGATCCATTGCCTTCAATAAACATATCTGGGTGTTTAATTTGTATGTATAAAGATATCGACATAGTTACAATAACATCTAAGACAATTAATATTGTCTTAGAAAGTGGCATAAGTGTTGACTTGTAAATCATTACACCAATTACTAAACCTAAAATGGAAGTAAATATGTTCATTTTATACTGCCATTGGCGCTTTAATTGTTGCACAAGATTCATAACCAACTAACTCAAAGTCGTCCATTACAAATCCATCAATCTCTGTTACTAATGGGTTAATTTTTAATTGCGGTGCTTCCATTGGTGTACGTGCTAACTGCTCTTTGACTTGGTCTTTGTGGTTTAAGTAAATGTGAGCATCGCCTATGTTGTGTACGAACGTTCCTACTTGTAAGTTAGTTACTTGTGCAACCATCTGTAAAAGTACGCTGTATGAAGCAATATTAAACGGTACGCCTAGGAACATGTCCGCACTACGCTGATACATTAATAAGTCCAATTTACCGTCTGGTGTTACATAGAATTGCATCATAATATGACAAGGCGGCAATGCCATGTCTTTAATGTCTGCTACATTCCAAGCACTGATAATATGTCTACGACTAAATGGGTCTTTCTTGAGGTTATTGATTGTGGTTTGCATTTGGTCGTACACGCCATCTGCACCTACCCATGAACGCCATTGCTTGCCGTAAATAGGACCTAGTTCTTTAACTGTATCTGTGTTTTCATAACCGAGTGCTACACCTTGAGCATTAGCATTGTCTGTCCAAATGGTACGTTTGTTAATATCGCGTGTACCATGTAAGATTTCTGCTAGTCTACGTTCGTCTGTACTACCTTCTAGAAACCACAATAACTCACTTAACACAGACTTCCATGCTAACTTCTTTGTGGTTACTGCAGGAAACGATTTAGATAAATCGTAACGTTGTTGTGTGCCAAAAATACCAATAGTACCTGTTCCAGTTCTATCGTCTCTAACGTCGCCGTTTTCTAGGACGTCCTCCAGTGCTTGTAAGTATTGCTTCATTTGTCTATTATAGAATAAACTATATGATGGAATATTTAGGTTTAGCCAAAATTATTATTTGGGTTGTTGATATAGGATTTATAAAATAAATCAGCATATAACTGGTGTTGTTTTGGGCCTGGATGAAACCCGTCTGTTCCAACATCTAAGTATTTGCCATTATTGAAATTTGTGTAGTTGGGAAAAAATTCACAAAATTTATCTGCCATTCTATCAACTAATAACCCACCTATAACTAATATAACTCCAATTTTATTACATATATTAACTACTTCTTGTATTGCCGATATTGATTCATATATCATATGATTGCTGTCTATTAACTCAATGGGAATATATTGATCAATTATATTTTTGGTTAATTTATTTTCGTATGTGTATGAATTAACATGGTACATATTTTTGTTTAGGTCTTTATCCTCTTGGGGTAAATCCATAATTCCATATAACGGGGTTCTTTGAAAGCTCGTTAGCCCCCAAAATAGAATATCATTCTTGTTAAGGTCGCATTTTAAAATTTTTGATGCTTGAAACCTATTCGATGACCCCCCTTCAGCAATTGTTGTAATTGGTTTGTTTAATTTTGATGATAATAAGTTTCCGTATGCGGAATGTGCAGAAACTTCTTCGCCTGCTGATATTGAACATCCAGCTACCCAGAGCTGTTCTTCTTTGGACTTTCTTGAAGGGACATTAGATATTTCATTAAAAATATCTAATATATTGTCTTTAAGAACGTGCATAAACTATTTGATTTGTTTTAGTATTTTGTCGGTTTCTGGCTGTACTTCTTGTGCAACTGCGTCGATGTCTAAAAAAAAATCAACGCTATCTATATAATCATTTAGCTCGTACAAAGTTTCGTTTATTACATCTTCTATTTCGTCGGCAACGTAGCCTTGTTCTTTTAACATCGATATATCAATTGTTTGTAAATTTTCCGAATCGTTATCATGATGTAGTCGAATAACTAATTTATCGATGAGATGTGTGGGTATGTCAGTTTTTTCAACATCCTTAAGAATGTGTTTCCACTTGTCTAGAAACTCTGTACTTAGTCTAATGCCCACTTTGCTTATGCTTTGGCTTTAGTTTTTGTAGTAGTCTTAGTAACAGGTGCTTTCTTTGTTTTACTGGGTGTTTTCTTTGCAACCGCCTTTTTCTTTGCAGGTGATTTATTTGCTTTTGGCTTCAAACTAGCATCTAACTTGTATGCTTCTTTAGTAAGAAGTTTACTTTCAGCAATCAAAGACTTTGCTTCGTTCTCCATGCGCTGTGCCTGTGCTAACTGCTGTTGTGCTAATGTACTATTGTCCAATGCACCTGTTGATGGTGATTCTACTTTATTTGTAGGGTCAACCATTCCAGAGTTAGTATCTAAGTTGGCAAGTCTATCTGCCGCATCTTTACCCGAAGCCATTTCTTTAAGAATTTCATTTAACTCGCCCAAGTTAACACTGCTTTTGGCATTTGGTGTAACAATAATTTGTTTTGCTTCTACCTTTTTAATCATGCCTTCGCGATGCAGAGTTTCTAGCATTGCTCTGCCGTCTGAAAATAAATTTCTAAACAACACATCAGCAAGTTCATTTTCTGCTTGGCCTTCTTTACTTTCAATAACTTTCATCATAGAGTCATGCATGTTAACAGGCATAGATTCTGTATAAACAACTAATGCCATGTGGTCTTGGTCTGGTACCGTCTTATAAATGATGGCAACTTTGCGGTCGCCATGTCTTCCGATGTGTTTCATGTTCATAATTTATTCCTCTGTAGTTTCTTCCAACTCGTCTGTTGCTTCTGTGTTTGCTTCTTCTTCTTCTTCTGCAGGTGCATTTTGTACATCTATTTGTGCTAAGAATGTGTTTAGGCGATTGTAAGTATCGCCAATAGCACTAAACTCGTCTGCTTTAAAAGCACCACGAGCACTAGCAACATCAACGATTTCTTTAAATATACGTAAGTCTTGAATACTTAACCCAGCCGCTTGTGCTTCGTTTGATACAGGTGCTTCTGATGCGTCTTGTGTTGTGTCGTCTAACATTTTTTGTTCTCCTTTGGGATTAATAATTTATTATATTTAACATACTTTCTTTATGTTAATAATTTTTATGGTGCCGAAGGCCGGACTCGAACTGGCGACCTACTGATTACAAATCAGTTGCACTACCAACTGTGCTACTTCGGCAATATGTTTATTTAGTACGTAGTTAATACCAGTGATTTTTTTATCTATGTGTATAAATAAAATTGTGGGATGTATGGATAAGAAGAAAAACGAGTCGGATAAACCTGCTTATTTGAGGGGAGTAAATCCAGAATTAAGTAAGAATGCTAATGAGTATTTAGAACAACAGTACAAAGACCGTTGTCCTATATGCGGAATGAAAAAGTGTAAGTTATGACTCAATAAACACCCCACTTTAAAGTGGGGTTGTGTATTATTTTTTAAATGTAGATATCATACGGTCTATATCATCAACGTTATTACGTTTGCTTGTAAATTTCACATACCCTTTGGCTACATATGAGGCACGACGAATATCCACATCTGTAAAAATTACATCCTTTACTTTTACTTCACCAAATGAAGTAAAGAACGGATATATTATATTTAATACTTCATCTTCTTTGATTGGAGTGTTCGATACTACTTCTAAGTCAGGTACTACACCGGTTGCTCTGTAATCGTTTGCTTGAATAAACTCATAAGTTGCCGCACCAACCGCCATATCAATGGATATACCTGTTTCTGGATTAACATATACTGCATATGCATTATCAATTTTCCATCCAATTGGCAACTTATTTTTATTCTCATCAATCTTGTTCAAATCATTTCTAATGCTTTCTTGTAAGTTCATTTTATTTTCTATGTTAAATTCCTAATTTAATATATTTATGCCAAAACAACAAACCCATGGTTATCAACCATGTGCATAATGCCATTCATCTTAATAATATCGCCTACAGACATTGATGTATGTCCTGCTCCTGATTCCTTAACAATATTACGTGCTTCGCCGTTCGGTGACCAATTTTCACCTTGCATTAAACTGTAGATTTTATTTAAATCAACTGTATTAATAGAACCAATCTTTGAGTGTGTAGTGCTTAATGTATCTGCTGTAGGTAACATACGGTGCTTTTCTAAGAATCTAGTGCCACCTGTCATATCTCTGAAGTGTTTGCTTTTGCTGTACCAAATTTCCGTAGTACCGTTTGCTAATTCGTTATGTAAAGTTGAAGCATCGTTAAGTGTAGTGTACATTTCATATCCTTTTTGTTGTTTTGCTAAGTATATTATACATTAAACCAAAACAAATAAAAAGGTTATTTCTATCTTTTTGTACCTAGTGCTTTTCCAATGGTTTTATTGAAGTTCTTACGTGTTGTACGGTCTTGAATTGCTTCTAGTGTTGCTTGTTTTGGATTCATATTGAATGTTTTCTTAACCCAAATGTCAATCTCGTCTGCAATGTCTACAAGTTTACGGAATAGTTTACGTTTATTAATCATGATGCTTTGACATACATTATTGTGGTTATTCGCATAAGTAACCGATGGTGCCAACAAGCAGGAGGACAAACCAAAATATAACAACTATTGAACACCACACCGCTTCGATGTCATGCTTAAAGGGCTTATGCTTTAATGTTTCTTGGCGTTCATCATAAAAGTAATTACCAATTTCGGAATCTGTTTTCTTGTTCACTAGAATAATTCCTTCTCTGTTAGTATTTGGAATGTGTAGTTGTGTTCATTGCAATACTTTCTTGCTGATGCCCATTTTGCTTTGTTCTGTCCGTAAGTACGTTGGTAGTGTGGTTTAATTTCAATAACTGACTCTTCTACAGTATCATCTTCTTTAACGTACTTAATGTAAAAGTCTGGGTAGTAGTTACGGTGCTTGTCTTTGTACTTGTACGGTATAGCAATTTCTTCTGAACTCCATTCTAGTACTTCGGAAGTTTTATCGCAGTACAGCATAAACTTACGTTCCCACATAGATCGAAAGATAATCTTTTTAGCGTTGCCTGTGTACTTTTCTGGATGTAGTAACGTGTACTTTCCTTTAAGTGATTGTTTGCTTTTACGCTTTTTAGCCATTGTTTAAGTCTAGGATATCACTAACTATGCCTTTAGATACATGCATGAACTCAGCCGCTTTATCAACACCGCTATTCTGTGCAGTTAGTACCGTATTGTTGTATAGTGTACTAGGTTGTAATCCGTGTGCATCTTCTTCTACTAGTTTAATAAACATATTTTGCATTGATTTTGGTAAATCTTCAAACGGTGTTTTAATCATTTGTACTCCTTCATTATATGTTGCACTTCGCACCAATTATTTTCATTGACTCTTACTTCGTGCTTGATGTGTTTTCCTAAACGAGTTGTTCTTATTCTTTCATTTTCGGAAATTTTTACTTTCGGTTTGGTGTTGTGTTTTGTGTCTACTTTAAAACTAATCACTTTGTGCTTCCTTTTTTAGTTTGTTAATGTACCAATAAAACATGTCTTTTGCTTCTCTTATTGATTCCCCATTATCAATATCGTTTAATAAATTATTGTACGCTTCATTAATATCATTTTCAAGTTGTGGGTAATCATTAATAATGTCATCCGCAAACTTTCTATAATCTTTTAATGCCATTTGTTGTGGAGTGTTATTGCAATCCAAACCAAAGCAAACGTTGACATTAAAGCACTTAGAAAGTAAATAAATTCAATCATGTCCTACTCTCCTATATTATTATTCTTCTTCCTGATCCTCCATTATATCAGCAATGCAGTCTAGTAGTCCTTCTAAAGAACGTCGTTGATCTGCTTCTGATAAATCTTCGCTTGGTTCTGCTGTGTATTTGATATTGTCATCATCATCAATAATACATTCGCCGTAAGCATTTCTAACTTCTGCTTGCCATTCGTTTAATTCGTACAGTTCGTTTTTTGTAATATAAGCCATATTAATTCTCGTCGTAGTAAGTTGTTACACCGTACGGTGCTTCTATTGATGTTGTGCCGTGAATAACAAATAATGTATCGCAGTAATCTGCATCGCCCCATTCATTAGCCCACGGATACCCGTCAGTGAACATTACTAAACGCTGTGGTTCGATAGCATGCTCAACTAAGTATTTAAATACGCATTCGAAGTCTGTTCCGCCATGACCCATAAGTTCGTATTCTGACATATCGTCTAAGTTATCACTTGTGAATGTCTGTGGGTTGTGAACTTCGGTATCAAACGCAAATAAATGAATTTTGAATGACGCAAATGAATCCATAATGCCTTGTACTTCTGAAAGGAAGTTATTAAGCATTGTGTTACTAATACTACCCGATGTATCAATAGCAACAACAATGTCTGTTTCTTCCCCTGGAATCATTCCAGGCAATACAGCATCGATGTGCCATCCACGTCTACTAGTTCTACACCAACTAAAGTCTGTTTTGATTGTGCTTTCTAATGATTGACGTAGTAGTTCTTTCCAATCCATCTTAGGGTTTGTTAAGTCGTTAATCATACGTGCTACACCTGCAGGTGTATTTCCTGCACCTGCCGCTTGTGATGCTTGCATCATTGCTTCTTTAATTTCGTTCTTGATTGCTTCTCTATCTTCTTTGGATAATTGCGACGGACCGTTGCCGTCGTTGTCTCCATTTCCTTTTTTTCCTTGTCCTGTTTCGTTGTTTTCGTCGCCTTCTAAGTGCTCGTCGATCATCTTGTCAAGTAAGTCATCCATGTCGATTTTCTCTGCATTTTCGTACAGTACGTCGTAAATTTCTTCTGCTGACATTCCATTGTATTGATTATCGTATAAGCAATCAACTGTAGTAATTAATGTACCAACGTTATGTTTGACTAAATCTCTGTTTACTGCGTAGTCACACGCAATGTTAAACAGTTGCCTATCACGATCTCCATTTCTACTAATGTGATCATAACAACAATGTAGGACTTCATGTCCGAATAGAAATTCTATCTCTTTGGGTTTTAGTTTGTCGATGAATTTACTATTGTAATAAAATTTGCGACCGTCTGTAGCCGCAGTAGGCATCCATTTATCAGCATTAGTTAACTCTAAACGAGTTGCCATATTACCAAAAAATGGTGCTTTAAGTAATAATCCTACCCTAGCGCCAATAAGTTTCTCGCGTACTTCTTTGTCTAGCACTGGATCTGTTCCGCCAATTAAGTCGTTTGATCCTTTGTCTTTAGTGTTTTGGGTAGTTGTTGACATTACTTTAAGTTGTCATTAACAAATTTGTTTGTTAAGCGTAAGTATGTTGCTTTTTTTGGCTCAGTGTATTGAATGCGCTCAAGTACGCCTTCTTCTACTAAGTCATCTACTGGCTTTTCAAATGTATGAATATGCCATCTGCCGTCAGTTTTTAAAAGACCGTGTGCTTTTGAACAAATTTCATGTAACTCACTACGACGCATTGTACGAATGCCGTGCAAGTTATAAAATCCTACTAACTGCTTAACTAGTTCTTGTTTAGTAACTTCCGACGTTAATGTAATATGTGTGTGGTTTTGTTTGTCGACTTCTACCATTACATCGTTGATTGAACGATTAACTACTACTTCTTGTACTTCTTCTTTAACCTTCATTTTTTTCTCTTTTTATTAAATGAACTTTTATTATAAACGACTATTAGTCGCTTGCGTTAAGAATATACTTGCCGTATTTCTTGTGAAACTCGTCAAAATTCTTAAGTTTGGTTGGCTGTAACGGTAACTTATATGTTGTTAGTGCAACTCTAGCACCCATTACAACTAATTCTACTTCGAAGTTATCAATCATAAAACGGAAGAAGTTGTCTGCCATCTTATGAAAATCATCATTGTCTACTCCGTTGTCTAATGCTTCTTTAAGTTCGTAACACATACTAATAACTAAACTGTACATTGCGGATACTTCACGAACTTCCAATCCTGTAACTTTGCCCTTAAGAATGTCTGTTGGGTTTGGCATCTTCTGTGCAAACTTACGATGTGCCATAAATTTAATAGCAAGTCCTTCGCCTACTGTACCAGAAACCAAGTTAGTCATTGTATTTGTATCCATGTCATCTTGAATTAATTCACTAACAAATGTCCACGAACGTGGTGTAGCAAATGCTCTACTTGAACTTTTTGAATCAAAGTCATACAAATCGCCTTTGGCAAATGTTAAGTAGCCAACTACGTCTCTGTGAATTTTGTTTACAACTGCCCAATCTACCCAACTGTCAAAATCTACACGCATTTCTAAGTGTACAAATCTATTAGCAAGTGGCGTTGGCATTCTGTATGTAACTCCCTTGTCGCTTTCTCTATTACCTGCGGCAACAATTACAACATTATCCGGTAACTCGTAATTTCCAATCTTGCGATTAAGTACAAGTTGATATGCCGCCGCTTGTACACTTGGAGCTCCTGATGTTAACTCGTCCAAGAACAATACAATATTGTCGTACTTGTCAGCAAGGGCGTCGTTAGGTAAATCTACTGGCGGAGCCCAGTCCATATTGTTATTATCTTTATTGTAATATGGAATACCACGTAAGTCTGTTGGTTCCATTTGTCCTAAACGTAGGTCAATTACCAAAGCATTCATTTCGTCGGCAATACCTTCAATTAACTCCGACTTGCCAATTCCAGGCGGTCCCCATAAAAATACAGGTCGTTTTGTTTCGAAACAACGCTTAATACTATTGCGTGCCTCTTTACTTGTAATTGTTCTTGAATCTGACATAAAGTCTCCCTATAAAAAAATTATGCTTATTATAACTAAGTTTTTAGATTATTAACCTATAAAAATGTAATTTTGTATAAAACTGTTTTTAAAATCTACGTTAACCATTAGATGCGGATCCTTGGAAAGATAAATTTGACTATTTTTTCTGGCGTAGCAGTTTTGTTTGTTTCAAAATACGTATAAATCCCATCAATAACAAGTTTAGCATTATAAACTTTTCCTGCTTTGAATGAAGTGTACAATGCAACTGCTAAAATAACTGCTTGATATAAATTAAAATTCTCAAACCCAAACATTAATCACTCACCTTCACTGATGGTTTAATTTCTGTTTCTGTAACTGTTGTATTTGCTTCTACAACTTTATCCAAATCTGCCCTAGGAATTTTATAAAGTTCACTAATGTTTTCAAACACCTTTTCCATATCTGTTTTTACAACATTGCGAATAGTTCGTTTGTTAACTGAAACTCTTACAGAAGCAGTTTGCAGAACACGTGTTTTGTCTTCGTCACTGGGTTCAAAACAACTAAGAACAATATCACGCAGTTCGTTTAATGTAACATCGCGTTGTTCCTTGGTGTCTCTTAATTGAGTGTTTAGTTTCTGATACTTGTGTGCTAAACGTGTAATTCCGCCATCACTAGTCTTAACGAAGACTTTTTTATTTCTGTCATCAAGCATTATTATTTCCTTTTTGTTTTAATACAAACTGTATTATAACCTAAAGAAACATTTCGGTCAACCACATTTTGAAAAAAAACTTCTTTCTTAAAAATATAGTAAATAATACGAATATTTTATTTAAGGAACATTATGTACTGGGGATATCATTTAATACTTGATTGCAAATCGGGCGACTTGGATAAAATTAAATCAGGCGGTAACATTACTAACTTTGTAAAAGCATTGGTGTCGGGAATTGATATGGTTGCTTATGGAGAACCGGTAGTAGAGCACTTCGCTACACATATACCAGAAGCCGCAGGTTACAGTTTAGTACAACTTATTGAAACATCGTCTATAACAGGTCACTTTGTTGATTTAAACGGCGATTGTTATATTGATATTTTTAGTTGTAAGGAATTTGATATTGAAATTGCTAAGAGTATTGTTCAAGAATACTTTAATCCAACACAAATGCGTGTAACTTATTTAACTAGACAAGCATAAATAATAGTTTATATTTACACTATAACTATACATGGCAACAGGCACAGTAAAATTTTTTAACAGCCAAAAAGGATTTGGCTTCATTTCGCAAGACGGCGGCAACGACATATTTGTACACTTTACTGCTATACAAAGTGACGGGTATAAAAAATTAACTGAGGGCGATAAAGTAACCTTTAATATCGAACAAGGGTTAAAAGGCGAACAAGCCGCTGATGTAAGTATTATAAAATAATTACTTAATTTCTTTAACGTGTTTAAACACGTATTCAGTTGATAAGTTACGTGCTTCAAGTAGTGCGTCTTTAACTTCTTGTTTTGAGCCGCCAAAGTAAGCAACAGCATGACCTTCTTTAATCATCTGTTTGTTAATATTCAAATCGCCAATAAACAGTTCGCCTAATACACGTCCAAATTTACCAGTGCCATGAGAAACAACTTTAAACTTATTATCGTTTTGTTCAAGCATTTCAACAAGTCTATGTTTCGCACCCTTGCCAAAACGTTTTTCTACCTTATCTCTAGTCCTTGACTCTGGTGTATCGATGCCCATGAACCTAATACGTTTTGTGATCCATACATCAAAACCTAAATCAATGTATGCATCAATAGTATCACCATCAACGACTTTTTTTATTTTACCGTTGTATTCAAACATTTTATTTCTTTGTTTAATTAATATGTGTGTATTTATTGATTTTAGGGTTTACTAGTTCTCTAAAATCCAAATATGAGCAGGACTACTAAATGTAAAATACACAGTTCCATTACACCCAATAAAATTATCGTATGGCACTCTTTCTTCCTTTGCTGTTCCATTATGATCGTGGACATAATATGCATTATTAGTTAATTTATCTGCTAACTTAAAGTTACTTAGTTTAAAGTTACTTGTTATTAAAGATGCATCTTTAATAATTTCCCCGAACTCGTTTATTATAGTATGCGAACTATCTTTGTTATTCATTGTCCAAATAATATTATGTATATTATCGATAGTATCGTTGATTATTAATGATATATTTAATTTTTTATTAACGTGATTACATTTGTAAACTTTGTTGCCGTTGTAGTACATAACAAACGAAAGTTTTGCATCGTAGTCTGTGCTATCTAAATCAAAAGTTAGCGATATTTCTTTAGCCATTGTAGTTATGTGCAACTGTTTTATATTTGTAAACTATATTTACTACTTTATTGTTCCGTCGTTGTTTAATTTAATTCTCGGTTTAACTTTTTGAGTAGGAGCAGTGTTTACTGCTTGTTCAGTTGATAAACTATTACGTCCACTAAATGCTTCGATTATTCCAATAATTCCTGCACCCAACATTCCCATAGTCATCATCGCAAAGAAGAATGTAAACAGTGTATATGTTTTGTCATCTTTTGGTAGTTGGGTAACTTGAACAGTAGGTGTAACTTTATTAACAGGAGCAGTAACTTGTTGTCCTGAGTTATTCCAATTATGTCCAACTGGTTCGTAAACTTCTTTGATTGTTCCGTTATTGTTAATAGCAATTGTTTCTGCTGTTTTGTCAATACGTGCGTCATGTACAGTAACATAATCCGAATCACTTGAATTAGATAATGTTTGTCCTAGTACAAAACTAGTAGCATCTTTAATAGTTACACCGCCACCACAACCACTTAGTGTAATAATCATAGCAAATAATGTTACGAATCTTAATTTATTCATAACATTATCTCACTGTGCTTGTACCAAAGTAGTATCCGATGATACTAGCAAGGATTGAACGTATAGTTTCG
>Ga0208299_1000596_pt1 | contig 32346 bp, 53 predicted proteins | sample 15_taG_FD_184089 | JGI IMG/M metagenome (GOLD analysis project Ga0208299, IMG submission 184089) | Marine viral communities from the Subarctic Pacific Ocean - 15_ETSP_OMZ_AT15312 metaG (SPAdes) (version 2) | ecosystem: Environmental > Aquatic > Marine > Oceanic | place: Pacific Ocean | collected...
GTGTTTATTCTAATAGACATAATATTGATTTTAATACTTCACAAGGGTCTACTATAGTTGATTTAAGTACTGATTATGGATTTGGTGTTCCAGAAGATGCTACTAAAAATGTTAATGAGTTAGGTTATGTAAGAAGAGATTGGTTAAAACAGGGTGATAATTATTTTGATTTAACAAATTATTGTAGAACTGTTAATCCTAAGGAAGGAGACCCATTTAATTTTATTCTAAAGCCATCTTTCCCAGATTATGATACAAATCTTGCTGAGTATAGTGTCAATGTTAGGACTGGTGACCATACTACATATGGAGCTAAACTGGTATACGGAATTAAAGATGATGTTCCTACGATTAATTCTTTCGAGGTTAATCCTGTTCAAAATTTCTTAAATGATAATGTAAGAATGGATATCGCTTCAGAAAATGATACCTCAACGGATGTAGTGTTTACTTGGGACGAGAAAGATAAAGATATCTGGTATAGAATGATTTGGGTAGATGATAGGTATATAACAAATAAATATCATAGATTAGCTTTTTGGGCTCCTTTAAGTGGTAATACTACAACTGTACAATACAAGACTGATTATTCAGACACATCTGCTTGGGTTGATTTAGAAGGAACTAATACTCCAAGATTAGCAGGATTTATGGGGTATGGTAGCCACTTTGATGGTTCTTTAACTATTAGTAGTTCTGCTCAAGTTACTATTGCCTCTGCAAATGAGATGACCACCACAATACATTTAATTCCTGAACTGACAGGTTCAACTGATATGAATGCTGTGGTTGTTTCTGGAGCAAGTATTGAGTCAATGAGAATATTTATTAATAAAGATACAAAAGCAGTTATGGCTCAACTTAATAATAGAGCCGTTACAGTATCAAGTTCTACATATTATGCTTGTGATGCAAAACAACCTTTATCTGTTGTTCTTACTTATAATAAAAATTTAGAATCTAATAATCTTAAATTATATGTTAATAGTAAATTAGAAGATACTGCGGATTATACTACTTCTATGGCAACATCTGGTAATATTTATTTTGGCGGTACTCCTGCTGGTTCAGGTTATTATGGTGGATTTATTGAAGAATGTACATTCCATACTAGAATGGCATATATGGCTCCTAATCCAAAAAGTTGTCGTATTTCTACTTCACATTTGCCTGATATGAATAGTGGAGCTTCATATAATTATAATGCAAGGATGTTTGCTTTTGATTATCATAATATAAGAGGTGGCAATCCTAGTTTAGTAGGAACCTCTAATATAACAGCTTGGAAGGTGACAGGAGGATAATATGGTATTTATAAGTTGGAGCCCGAGCACAGTAACAGTTGGGACTGAAACAACCGCAACAATCACATTTAACGACGATGACGTTTCTTGGGTTTACATTGATTGGGGAGATGGAGAAGATAATTCTTTAGATAAAGCTATTTATCATTGGGAAAGATTAAAAACAGATGCAAGAACAATAGATATACCACATATTTATACAAAAGCTGGAACTTACTATCCAGTAATAAGAACTGTAAATAGTAGTGGGTTTTTATCTAAATTCTTTTACGACAGTAGTGCTACTACTATTAATTTACCTAAACCTCAAGAAGAAGTTACTAATATTAATCCAGTAACTGTTAATGATGATGCCCCTATTAATATAATGCGTGTAGAAAATAAAATAGTTAAAAGTGGTATAGATAATGAGATTTTCGAAGAAGGGCCAAAAGATGTGTATTTATATCGTCCTCCTATATTAGCATCTGGTAATACCGCAGGTGGTTCACGTGTTACTGTGTCTGTTAAATTTCTAGAAGCTGTTTCTTCTTATCAAAATGAGCCTAGCGATGCTAACGCTAATTATGGTGTTAATTATTTCATTAATGAAACTGAAACTACCGTAACAGGCACTGCTGTAAAAATATCTGCTAGTGGTCAAATTGCTCGAATTTTAGAAGTTAAACAAAAGAATGCTAAACTAATAAGTGATACTAAGTCTGATGTTAATGATTTTAATAAAATGAAAACATTTTTGGTTGCAGAATCTGATTTAGATGACTACTGGTATCCTATTACTTATGTTAGTAATGGTGACCCAATAAAGAAAGAATCGGACCGACAAGTAAAACTAGATTTTACACAGAGTAGGAGTAAAGCTTCTAACAAGTCTATTAGTAAATACTATTACGACAACGGGAAATCGTTTTTTGGTGTATCAGGAAATAGATGGCAGATGTCTACACGTGGAGAATTAGATAATAAAACCAGAACCGGAGATGGTACTCTTACTTTATCTTATACTTATATGGGTAGACCTGACGGTCTGCAACACGATATTGATAAAGAACTTTTTGCTACAGGTAATGCATTTTTATATACGTCATCTACTGATAAACTTATATCAAATCAATTTCCTTTAAATGATTGGAATCAATTCTTTGAACAGAACCATCTAGTAAGAGTTAACGTTTCTTCTTCAGGTGGTTATGGTAGTTCTTTAAATACTTTTAATTTTCTTTATAGAATATGCCCTACTGTATCTACAAGTGCTGATGCTGCTGCTGGTCAATCACAATTTTTAGATTCTTATTACCCTTTTGGTGGTACATCCAATTATAGAAATAGTGCTTATAAAAATGAAAGGAATGCAATAAATGTAAGTGGGTGGAATACTCAGAATTTTACTGACACACAAGGCGCCCCTAGAAACGCTTCTAACTATTTATTAATGGCGGATACTAAAAAAGTAAATAAAATATTCTTCAATGTAACTCCGTATTCAAGGGATTTAAATAATAGAATCGGTGTATCTGGTCATACTACTATAACGGGTACAACCGTTGCAGGTGTTTATTATCTGAAAACTGGTTCACTGTATGATGAACCTCCTGACGGATTTACTACTGAATTTACAGAATGGGCTAGATGGGTTCCTCTTAATTTTACTGACACAACAAAGGTAACACGCGAAATTAGAGATAGTAGTAATAATAAATTTATAGAATATAATGATTCAATGGCAAAACCCGGTTGTATAGAGTTTGATATGCCTAACGATTGGTCAAAGGTTTCCATTTCAGGATTAACTGGAGGTATATTTAGTAGAACGGTCTCTCCGGGAGGTTCAGAGCCAGCAAATGATTATGCTAAACTAATTACAGGTGATTATAAAGAGACTTATGCAGATTCCACAACACTTTTTAATTGTATTACAGTTAGTACGTCTACTTTGGGTGATTATAGTGATACCGATATTGGGCAGTTTAGATATACTTATGAAGTAACAGGGGGAGCTAATGATGGTTCTCTTTATTGGGTTGCTTCATCTAATACAGCTAATAACTGGTTGTTTTTGGTTAGTGGTCAGACACACCCCATTAATTATACTTCTGGTACTGCATTAAATGGGTATATGCGTAGAATTACCGCCTATGATGTTTTTGATGGCGCATTAAAAATGACTTCGTTGCCTCTTATGGGAGATGTTCCTTGGGCAAGTGCGTCTGCTGGAGTTTATCCTCATACTTATATGTGGTCTGGTTCTTATAATAGAACTACTCTACGAAATACTTTTGTAGATGTTTATCCTTTAAAAGTTGTTTTGTCTGGTGGTCATTTTGAAGACGGTACAACTCCGGGTGTAGAATTGTGGGATGCATTGCCATATAATAGCGCAGATTCTCAGGTTGTTATTCAACGCGATAATACTGCTTTTGATTTATCTTTTATGGAGATAACTAGTGATATTTCAGTTAGTTATGCAGGGACTTATTACTCTGCAATATCTAAAAATGGAAAGGTCTCTATTATTAGAACAGGTACACCTATTCAGAAAATATCTTTCGGAGGAACTGCAATGGGTGATGAAACTCAATTTTCTTGGAGTGAAAATTATAAATCTTATAATACATTACATAAAATGAGAAGAATAGAAGCAGAATCTGTTCGAGTGATGTGGGATGAAGTACAGAAAGATGGGACTTATGTTCGATTTTTTGGTTATGTTGAAGGTGTATCAGAGACTCACAGAGTTGGTGGAAATAGAGCAAGTAAACCTTATACCTTTACAATGGTAGTGGAAGAGATATGTTTGATTGATAGTGTTGGTAATCTAATGTCTGAAATAACACCATTGGGAGGGGTCAGTGATGGCAGTTCATACTCCTAAGATTTTCATTGATGGTCGAAAAGTTGAATTTGTATCGGGTAAACTTAACACAAGAGGTTTTAATACAGCTTCACAATTAGATTTTACAATAATAGATAAAAGTGTTTCATATCGAAAATATTGGAATAAAGAAGTTACAGTATTTTTTAATCCGACAGACGGCACCCCTATTTTTAGAGGAAGGATTATTAATAGTAAAATGGTAGATGAAATAGGAATGGGATTTACGGCTGTTAATGGTTTTGGTTTTCTTACAGGGCATCATAAGGCTACTGTTACTTTAGATGATTTAGATAATGTAGATGGTTTATCGCCGGGTGGTACTATTGCGAAATTAATATCTTTGGCTAATTTATCAGACGTGGTAGGGACAGATTATATTGGAGATACCAATCCTGTGGTACAAGTAAAACCACTAAGAGGTTCAATTGTTATATTAGATGTGATAAAAAATATTTTAAAAACAGTTGCTAATACATCTGCAACATTAGTTAGAGAAAATTATATTCGTGTATTTGATGATGGTGAAAAGACACAATTAAAATTTGAAGTTATGGCAGATTTGGATACAACGGAACCTGTTAAAACTTACAGTAATGATAATATAATAACCTTTAAAGTAAGTAATAGAAAAATACCTACTACCATAGTGGTTGAAGGTAATAAGGCTCGTGCTACTTACACACATTCTTCGGCAGCAGAAGCTTATGGCTCAAATTTTTTAATTGTTAAAAATAAATTATTAGAAAGTAGAGCAGATTGTATGGATTTTGCTCAAAAGATTTTAGATGCTAACTTACAAAATAAATATGAATATACGCTATCTACTACCGACGGTGTTTACTTAAATGAAGGAGATGTTATTGAGATTATAAACGATGATGTAGACATATCTGGTAATTTCAGGGTTGTAGGTAAAAAAATAGATTTTAGTAGCGGTAAATATAAATTAGTATTAACAATAAATAAATCGCCGCCTATATTAGCTCAATTTTTAGTACAGTGACAGCAATATATTCTACCATCATAGGTATAACCGATGGCTTTTTTTTCACAAATAAGACAACGTCCCCAGATTATAGGTCCCACGGCAATCCTAGTCCTGTCTTTCTGGGTTTAAAAGAGGAACCGTGCGCTTCTGTGTTATCGGGATTCTTTGTGCGATATCTTATCCCTACACCGGGTGTATATGTACCATACTTGTACATAGTAACATCGTAGTCATCTAGAAGGTCTTGGTCTATCTCAGCGTCGGTATAGGCGTGGGGGTCTTCCATATTAATCCCATTGCCTCCGCCGTTTCTTCCCATTTTGCGTCCATATCCAGTTACGTCTTTTTCAAATGTCACACTTATCACCTACACAAGCATATTCCTGCGAACCTTGAGTTTCGTCCTCTAATTCGTATTTAGAAAGCTTGCTATAATTAATATTGGGGAATTTCTTTATAAGACTTTCGTAGGTATAGTGGTCAATTTCCTCATAAGGAGCTAATTCATAGTGTCCTCCATCATAAGGTAAAAACGATACTCCGTTAATAATATCCCAATTTTTGTATACCCAATTACCTACTTCAAACCATTCATCTTCTCTAACATATACTGTCATACTTGCATTATGTTCACACCAATTGAGTTGTAAATTCTTATAATGCCTTAATTGGTCCATTGCGCTTATATCTTTCCTAGTAAGACATCCTTCCGGAGCTTTTACTGGAAATTCTAATACCCACGTCGTTGCTGTCTTTTCATCCTGACCATTTTCAGGATAACAGGGTACGCCCTGTTTTTTTAACATTGTTAATAGAGGGTCAGTGGTAGATATTCTATATCTTCTAATATAATATTGTGAAAAACGAGGATGACATCCACTTGCAGAATCTACAAGTTGAGAAACTGTGCCTGACGGTTTCACACAAGTAGTAGCTACAGGCATATTCACACCCAATAGTGTTGATGCTTTACGGGAAATGCGTATAACACGCGATTTAAGGGCCTTTAAGACCTCCGAATTGAGTAAAGAGGGGTTATCCATCTGTCCAGTCAAACTAACGCCTAAAAGACGTTCTACGCCACAATTCTTTGCCCACTCCTTTCTAAGATATGGAAAGTCAGTAAATGTAGACTGTAAGACACCTAACCAAGTAGCTGTTTCTACCTTATCTAATAATGTATCTAGGTCGTCATCTTCTCTGACTACTACTTCTGATAGATTACAGAACTCCATATCACGTAACATTATTTCACCGCACGGGTTTGTTCCTTGTATAAGCGGTGCATATCTACGACTTGGTGCTTTATTTTGGGCAGATAATAAATTAAATATTCCACGTTCACCGCTGCCCGATTTTGCTAATACTCCCCATTCCACTAAGAAATCAGCTGCTGAAGGTTTATCTCTGTATATTGCTGAATTATTAGCCATTGCTCTACGTATAGGAAAGGGCCAATCTTTTGCGTGACGCATTTCTTCATCTTCTAAATCTGAAAGAGATATTTGTGAACTACGTCTCACTCCCCCCGCAACTACTATTTCTGCTATTTGATTTGCTATGTCGTGGCATTCTAGGGTTGTTAACTTTCTACCCTGTGCGTTATGCATAGTTTCACGTAAGAAATCGTGCAGTTTAATCAAAGGTTGAGGCCCAGATGACCTACCGCCCATAGTCCCTAAGCGAGCCCCCTCCGGTCTTAATTGAGAATAATCAAAATATAAGTTTTGTCCTTCATATAAACTATTCATTAATATTTTTACTGAATCTGCCCATCCTTCTCTAGAATCTTCTATTGTAACTCTAGCTATATCTTTTCCTGACTTAATTTTAGGAATCGAAGGTAATTTATCTGTTTCTTCTTTTTCTACAGAAAAACCAAACCCAGTTCCACACATTAGAATGTGTAAACATTCAGCAAAAGCTTCTACACAATTAAGTTTAGCGAAAGAACAGTTGTAGATAACAGTGTTGTCTTTTTCAGCTGCTGGACCAGCTGCCCATAACATTCTCATAGAAGGCATTACTGCAAATTCTAACATATATTTTCTTATCTTTCTTACGGTCTTTTCAGGTATTTTTTTACCCTTTTTTGAAATTAAAAAACTAATAAGTCTTTCTATAGTCTCAGGCCATTCTTCACGACGACCTTCCTCTGGTATCCATCTAGAATACGTTCTTTTGTATATAAATTCTGCTACTTCATTTTTAAACATTTTATCACTTATTTCTTACTGCCATCAAAGTAATTAAAGTTTGTCCCGTTCATCTTTTGAAAGTTTCAAAACACTTGCTTTTATTGTCGGTGGATACTCTCTAAATCTTAGACCTCTACTTCTCATTTGCATTGCAAATTGGTCCCAATCTAAGGCATATTCGGGTATAGGTGGTTTCCATCCACTGATGTCAGTTTTTTCTATGTCGTGAAATCCAAACTGTCCATTCCATTTGTCTTCATATTTGAAGTTCTTTTCTAAAGCGAATCGTTCTGCTACCTCTCTAGGTGCAAACTTAAATCCTTTTGATTCTAAATGAGGTCTATATTTAGTGCAGATAACTAAGTCCTCAGGTTCGTATTGGTTAATAATAACCTTACTACATTCTTCCATTAATGCTTTACTCCTAAAAGTAAAACCTCCATTTCCACAGGGGTATTCATCCCATCCCCAAGCTGCCCCTATATAATCATAGTTTAAAAAGTCATCGTCCCAAGCGTCAGGATTTAAAATCCAACCATCATTTTGAAATAATAAAAAATACTTAGTATCTATGTATCTATGTAAATCTTTTATGACAAATTTACAATAAGCATCCCTATCTGGTAACTTCTTAATACGTGCCCATTTTCCACTATGTATTGTAAAGGGAGATAATAATTTTACATCTGTAAACTTCATATAGTGTTGACAGATATTCGCAGCTTTTAGAAACTGCGGTAATCGTTTCTCAACCCCTTCAATTCCAATAAGAGTACAATTCTTTATCGATTTCATATTCCATTTTCCTTTGTTTTTTAAATGGTTGGTATTTAGCCCATTCCCACATTTTAGATAAACCTTCTTCTAATGTTGTATTATCTTTATAATCTAATATATCTATGGATTTTTGATAAGTAGACCAAGCACGTCTAACTTCGTGTCTAGGCTCCATATGTTCTATTTTTATAGGTTCATTAATAACCTTTATCAAAGTCTGACAAGCTTCTAAGATAGAACCTTCTTTTGTTCCGCCTAAGTTTATTATTTGTTTACTTGCCTCAGGTTTAATTGCAGCTTTCCATAATGGTTCTAAGCAATCGTCAACATAACTGAATGCTCTTTTCTGTTTTCCGTCGCCATATATTAATAATGGTAATTTTTTCATATGCCTATACATCCAAATACCTAAAACATTCCTATATTTGTCCCATATGTTTTGCTTTATTCCATAAACATTATGAGGTCTTATGATACACCAATCTAATCCGTGTTGTTCCCCTGCAATTTCTATATCACATTCGCAACCAGTTTTAGCTACACCGTAAGGGTCTTTAGGTGCCCTTTCAAAGGATTCATCGAATGGAGGCTCATTAGCTTCTCCGTATACTGCCATTGAAGATGTAAAAACTAGTCTTTTAACATCGTGCCTTATACATTCATTGATGACATTTGCTGTGGATAACAAATTATTACTATAATTGTATTTTCTAATGAACGGACTTAAACATTCAGCAGCATAAGCAGCAAAATGATATACAAAGTCTGGTTTTTCTTTCTTAAATATTAACTTTAGATTTACGCGACCTTCTTTACTAGTGTAAGTAGTACCTGAAACTGATTGGTCCTTAGCTAAATCAAAGTGGTAGAACTTAGCCCTTTCGGGGATATTAGATTTGTATCCTCCGGATAAATCGTCTATACCTACGACTTTGTGATTAGTATTTTCTAAAATCCAATGAGCCATACGAGAACCCATTAAACCGCCTATTCCTGTAATTAGTATTGTTTTCATTTTAAAAATTCCCTTTCTTGTATTTTCCTTATCTTCTTCTTATCCACTGTGAAATCTTTAATTGGTCCTTTGCTATATAAAGGTGTTTTATTAAATCCCATATCATTATATGTTTTCTTGTTGAAATGCATTCCAACTTCCCCTATATATGTAGCTAAATTAACTTCAGTACTAATATGAATTTGGTCTGCTAACATACTTGCTAAACATATAGCACCATCTTGACTATCTGCTATTTGCCATTTACCGCCATATTTATTATATAAATTTCTTATTCCGTCACGGTCTCTAAATACGAAATCGGTACCCTTTACAAAATTATAATAATCATCGTAAAACACTTCCTGCCTCTTTTCCCAAGCCTTTTTTGTTGTCCCAAAGGCCCACAAGTGTCCCATATTCTTCATAACACCGGGAGTTTTAACACTGGTGGTCTCTCCGAATGCACTAAACATACCTATTTCTTCGTCATCTCTAAATGTATCAAACATATTATTTAGTGTTTCTAGATAATAGGGAGAGGTTAATTCTAAATCATCCTCCATAAATACGCATTCTTCTAATCCTAAATCATAGAACATATGAACTTCTGCTCGTCTCCAGTTTTCAGCAATACCAATATTTGATTCACTTAAGAATATTTCACTATCTGGAAAATAATCTTTTACTAGACTACAACATTTTGTAACATTAAGTAAATCAGCTGCTCTTCTCCACGAGTATTTATTAATTAATCCATCATTAAACCAATATAATTTAAAATCTTGGAATGTTTGATTCTTTAAAGATTTAAGAACTGATTCAATATAATCAGGTCTATCGAATGATATCAGGGCTATGTTCATTTATAATTAACTAAGACCCGATGTCCTGAGACTGGGTATCGTTTTGAACTGGTAGTGAGTATTCCCATTGTCCCTCCAAATAATCCATTAATAGTATAATACTATCTCTTAATGATTCATTATTGGTTTTCTTTCCTACTTCATCCCAGACTTCTTCCATCATTCCCAATGCTATATCTACGTCCATAAATTTAAGCATTACTTTAACTATACTAGCACCTTCTTCGGGGCTTGCAACCATTTTATTCGTAAGCGTTAGAGGCGGCATTTTTAACAAAGCCTTCTTCTTTCACTTCCTCAATTATTTCTTTCAACTTTGCTTTCTCATCTTTCTTTGCCATTATGCACTTCCAGATATTGTTTTGAATGTTGTTCCTAATAATGATGGTTTTGATTCATTGGTTTCGCCCCAAGGAACGCAAGTTCCAGATAAAGCATCCCAAGCTAAACCTACTATTTCATCTTGTGTTTTTCCGTCAGTTGCTCCACTGGCAACTATAGTATCCCAATATTGACTTCTGCCGTTAGGAGAGCAGGTTGCTGTAAAACCTACACATATACCGTTAGGTTCTTCAGAAGGGTACCATTCATATCTTGTTACTTTGTAATCAGTTGTATTTACCATATTTATCGTTTCCTTTTGGTTGTTTTGCGCTTTTTCTTCCCAGCAGTATTATACGCAATTGCTGCTGCTTGTTTTGGTTTATATCCTTCTTTCCGGAGTTTTCGGATATTTTTACTTATCGTCTTCTGCTTCTTTCCCTTTTTCAGTGGCATCGTCAGCGTCCTCTCGTAACTCTGTTAGATATTTTGTCCATTTTTCTTCAAGTTCATTATCACCAATAAAATCTTGAACGGTCTTTGCATTTTGTTGCAAAGCTTGTTCTAATTGTATATGTGATTGTTCTACATTACTAAGCCTGTCACCAATATTTTTTAATTGGTTTATTAGAAAATTAATATTACTAAATACTAATTTTTCATTACCAGATTCTTCAAAATCCGATATCCAAGCTTCAATGTCTCTTACTTTTTTCTCTACTTTTGTCATTATTTACCTCCGCAAGAACAAAATTTATTCTTACAAACTTTTAACTCTAATAATCTATCCTTTGAATACCTATTTATACCTTTCGCTGAAAGGTTCTTAATATGCATCCCTGCCCTGTTATCATCAGTATACCAACCCCAGTCTCCGGCAGGTTCATTATATATAGATTTAAATATAAACCCTATGTCATCTGGTTTCCAACCGCAATTCAATAATTCGGTTGCAATTATGTTATTTTGTGTATGTGAGGATTGGTTATCATCTATTGCTTTATTTATCATATTCATCACACATTTTCGGGGATGTAATCGAAAAGCATTAGCCACATATTGTACTGTAGGTTGAAATCCTTTAGATTTATTAATTTCATTAATTAGATAATCTTCACTATTGGTGGAAGTATGAGATATCCCTAGATTATCACAAACAAAGAATAGTAATTCTTTTATAATACTTTTATTATCTTTTCTTTCAGGGCGTTCGCATTTATAATCCCCTGTGGATAATTCTATAATACTATCCATATCTCTTTCTAACAAATCCTCAACGCTTATTTGGATACATTTCCTACCAGTTGATTCGAAGGTTTTTTTATCTAGATATTCACTATTGGGCATTCTACGTAAACACGATATACTATTACCGATACAGTGCTCATCTAGAGTAGTCATTGTGTATTTGTTTTTCAGATGAAACAAAAAATCTTTAATTGCTTGTCTCTTAATACTTATAGGTAAATCAACAGGATAAGGAAAATCTATGTTTACCTGAAATCCTCTACCCCCTGTATAATATATACGTGGTAATAAATTTCTTGGTTTACAAAATCTATTGTATAATTTCCTTACATCTTTTAGACATTTACTAACATCTTTGTTGTGGTCAAAATCAAACCATATAGTGTTTATTATAGCACTTTCATAATTTGTTTTACTCCCTTCCATTTCGGAAAAAGCGTACACACTGATGTAACAATTTCTTTTACCATTAAATTCGTCAAGAGACGATAATATATCTTCAGTTGAATAACACTTCCTTATTCTTGCTGGGATTCCGAATTCTCTAAACACACCAATTCCTCCATTTCAACAACCCAAGAAGTAGGTATACATATAAAATCTACGCCATCAAAATCTGTATAATGATACGTAACTATTATAGCCCTCTCATCTTGTGCGACTACTTCACCTATTGTTTCACAATAGCATAAGTGTTCACTTGGGTCCTCTACATTTATCTTTCTCATTCCTCTTTCATTCGTGGCATCTAACCACTTAACCTTCATTATAGGTCCGTTTTTACCTAACATAAATCTAATTTCCATTCCTCGAATAACTCAGCAACAACATAAGTATCTTCACTGTGGGTATAATACTTAGCATTGCACGGTGTTTCATCTACAAAAATTGCCTTTCTAGGTCTATCAAATAATAATCTATCGTATGGTATTTGATTGACTTTTAGCCATTGCTCTGTTTTCAATTTACTTTCTAAATCGTTTAATCTCTTTGTCCAAATTGTAATATGATGTCCTTTCTTAGATAACCATTGCATAAACTGTGTTACATTAGCAATAGGTCTGCAAGCATTAAAATCTGCGTGTGGTGTGCATATTACATCTTCTAACCCGAATACTAAGTTCATCGCATTAACCTCCACATAAGATATTCAACTGTAACAAAGGTCCAGACTACAATAAAAAATATTATATCTAGATGATTTGCACTTTCATATTCACTCAACCACATTTTCGTAATCCTTCCTTTTTATTCTGTGGTTATAGAAACCCATTTGTTCTTTATTCAATTCCATATAACTATGGAAATCTTCTTTTTCTAATGGTTTTAATACCCACTGTTCAGTATCAAAGTACCCGTCGCTACATAAAGGTAATGTCTTTATATGTTCTGATTGTGCCCACCAAAAGCCACCAGAGTAATGCCAAACATCACCACCAAATCCAAACTTTGCTTCAGTTCCCACACATAATTTACTACTCATTCTTAATTTCATTAAACAATCTTTCCATTGTTCTATAACAAAATATTCCATATAATCTACCCATTCTTGAACGTTGATTACATTCGGTTTTGTCACTCCTTTATTGTGTATATACAGTATATTTGCTCTATCTTCTAAACCATCGCAGAAATATTTTATTGTATTTGCTGTAACAGATTCATTCGGGTGTTTTTCTTCAGAAACAATAATAGTTTTTATCTTATCATCTATTTGAAATAATGATTCCTGTGGTCTAGAGAGTTGTGGAAATTCTTGAGAAAATCTAGAACCTTTACAACCATTAATACAAACAAAAAATCTGTCACATCTATCTATAAGCCCTGATAGTTTTGCTTTGAAATATGTTTTCAGGAACCTTTGGTGATAATCACCCATTGTTGTACAATGGTAAAATATGTATGTTTTCATACTCTCACTTGTTTTAGCCATTTCTTCCATTTTGGGCCTATTGCCTTCATCCAATCATAATGTTTTACTGCATATTTCCTTGCATTTCTACTGTGTTCTTTTAGTACATCTCTGTTATTGTAATAATGTTGGAAAGCCTTTGCTGCTGCTTGTTCATCCCACATTGCACGTCTTGGTGCTGCTCGAATAGGGGTATCCCACATCATATCTTTGTAAGGTACTAAAAATCCTCTATTAGTTTCAATTAGATTATCATCTCCATCCCATCCGTGTGGTTGAAGCATTTCTACTGGGCATTCTGGTTTATCAGCACCTACTAATTCATAACTTGTGGTGTAATTACATATTACATTAGGAATTCCGCAAGCCATAGCTTCTACTGTAGGTATACCAAAACCTTCTCCACCAGTAGGTAATGCGTGTACATCCATCATATTATAAATGTCTACCATACCATTATCGTCGGGGTGCTCCCCTTTTTCTAAGTTACCCATTGTAGGTGGAATTATATAGTTAGCAATATCATATACGTGTTCACTTGCCATATATTGAATATTCCATCCCATATGGTCAGTCCAATCCATATGTAGTAATAATTTTGCATCATCTGGTGAAAGGTTATTATCTTCTACAAATATTTTAAAAGCTCTCATTAAACGTGGTATGTTTTTACGGTGTTGATTTCGTGCCACACACCCCACAACAAACGCATCATTTGGTTTAGGCATATCTACAGGTTTGAAAAACTCCGTATCTACACCGTGGGAAATAACAGTAGAGTTATACCCTTTAAAGTCTTCTTTCATTACAGTTTGCCCATAATAAGACATCGCTATAGGATAATCAACGTGTTTAATCGTTTCTAACCACGCTGGTATAGAAGGTTGACCATCAATAGGTATTATAGAGGCAAGTTTAAATCTAGATTTATTAGCTGTTTTAAATGATTTTCTAGCTATTTTAATAAATTCTGCTCTTTGTATTTTCTTACCTGTTTGGTCTTCAAAGGGTATGTTAACTCCAGTTATTAATTTAGATTTAGTGACATAGTCAAACATTTGAATATCAAGATGAGTAAAGACTAATTCTGGTTGAAATCCTTCCATCCATTTAGGAAAAGACTTTTCCCCGAATTTTTCTTGTCCGGGAAACATTAAAGGTAAAATCTCAAACGATACCTTTTTTTCTTCTTGACCTAAAGGCCAAGGGGTTTCCCAACTGGGATTATGTTCTGAATTTTGACATCCAGCATATCCTACTGTGTGTCCTTCTTCTGCAAAAATTGATGCTATGTTTCTTGTATTCGTCCCGAATCCTGTAGGAGCCCAAGGCGAATCACTTAGTGGCATTATCTTCATTTATTTCCTCATTGCTTTATTGCGATTACATCACTCTTGCTTACTATAACTGTTCCTTTTTCTCCAGTTAAATAAATAAAATTATCATCGTCATTCACTATCTTTCCTCGTCCGACTTTCGTTTTATCTTCTTCTTTCCATACGACTTTTACTTCTGCATCTTTTAGAAATGAAGCCAGTTTCTTGTCTTTTTCTTCCATATTTTTATCACTCCTTTACTAAATTTGTAAACTTCTTTGTAAGTATTTCAAATTATAACAGTGTATTAATAATCACTAGTCCATTATATTTAAAGGTTCTGCTGTTTTAAATTGGTCGAGCGGTATAAATGCGTAATGATTTAATTCTAAAGCACCTCTATCAGTTCGAGCATTGAAACCTAACCTAACCGTAGCGTTAGACATATCTAAATATGATATACCATTAGTAAAGGAAATAACAAAAAACACTTTATTACCTTGTCCTATTAATTCAATTGCTCTAGCTACTTTAGAAGCAGGAACTATTGTTTCCTCATATGCATCCTTAGCTATCCTTCTTGATTTTATTTCTACGAAACATTGCTTTTGGTTTCGTGTTCCCATATAATCAAAATGGTCGAATTTACCTAACTTGGTGAAATTTTCACCTAGTTCTTTCCCAAGATGGTCCATCACTTGTTTTTCCTTCTTGAGTCCCCAGTCGTAGTCTTTCTTTACGTTTACTTTCTTCATATTTGTACCTTTATAAACATCCACATCCACACTATCATAGAAACAGCCAAAAGAATATACCAACCTGCTTCAGGCATATGTGGGGGAGCTTTTACATTCATCTCTTTACCTTCTTCCACACTAGATATATTAAACCTAGTATTGGCCCGTCTATTATTGCTGCAAATAAAATCCATTCTGTTAAAGTCATTTATCCCACCTTGTTGTATGACACTCTGGACAAGACCATCCTGTCATCCCATCTGCCATTGAGACGCTCTGATGTATTTTCTTAAACATTACACAGTTGCAATCAGGACACACAGGTAATGCTTCTACCTTTTCCATCATTTCATCTCCTTATTAGATAACCACGTAGGGGGTTCCTTATTATAAGTTTCTTTATACCATAAATAAATCCAATGCTCTATATCTTTTTGTGTAGGTATAACACCAAAATTACTATATTCGTTGGGCCCTCCTACTTCTTTCCCTTCCATCACTTTCTTATACAGATATTCACCTAATTTCATACGAACTCCAATAAACTTTGTTGATTTCTATCTACTACTGTAATGCTTGGTTTTTTTCTTATCCAACTTTCTAAACTAAACTTTTTCAGTAGGTTATTAATAATATCCCAGTGATACTTTATATCTATTTGGTTCAATGATTCAACATTTTCTTCTAATAAATATCCGTCTTTTGCTTTATAATAATAGAAGGTAGTTCCGGGACCAGTCCGCATACCTAATTCTTCACCTTGTTTTGCTAACTGGACAACCAGTTCATTTTCCCCAACATAGTCTCCTATGTTCCTATTCATAGACCTAGTTTGTAAGAAATCTTCTAAAACATAATTATCAAAATCATATAAATCTTCTACAAATTCTGCATTAATAATATTATCTAATCTAGCCATTGTTATCTTCTTTAATACTTTAAGATAAAATTGAGACCGTGTTTTAGCTTTGAATGTCGAGCCGTGTTTTGTTAAACTACCGTCTTCGTTTCTTAAAACATAATTACCTATTTGTAGCCAAACTCCTTCTCTAAAAACATCTTTATCTACCTTAATCCATTCGGGTTCACTTCCTGTAAAGAAACTTTCTACACCCTTTTGTAATTGATTATTAATCCACTCAACATCAATATCTTTATTTGTATTAATACCATCTGTGTGAATGTATACTACAGAATCATCACCATATTTCATTTCTATTAGTTTTTTTGCTCCCATTATTAACCATCGAGCAACACCAGTAATAGCTATTCCTACAGATATATCACCATATGTCATATATGGATTTGTATTTGCCCCATAGAATGTGTTAACCATTATCTTTAAACCATTGGATTTACTTTTAGCTTCGTGAGTTTTTATTCTTTTAAATGGTTCTCTCATACGGTTGAAATTCTTACACATTGTGTATAACCCTGATTTGAAAGATTGGTCAACTTCAATTATAACATTCTTATTTATAACATTGTCAGGGATAGTGAGATACATAGCATTATTTTTAAACTTACAACTAAACTCTTTGATATTATAATCTTGATATTCTATAATTCTCGTAGTGTCTGGTCCTAAGTTTAGAGTCATAGCTATACTAGGATACATAGAAGCAAAATCAACTTTGTAATTTTCTTTATGAAAACCCGGCATATATAAATCGATATGTGCTGCTTGGAAACTTTTATTCTCAGGGTATCTATCTATATTCTTATCTATCGTTAGCATTTTCTTTTTATATAAATCTCTACCCTGTAGTATTTTAGTTATAAAAGAATCTGCTGAGTTAATGTATAGTTCTAATGGAACCTTTAGAGTCTCAGCAATATACTGATGTTGTACAAAATAATGATTAAATAACCACTTCGTTATATCACAATCGCTCAGTACATATTCGTTTACTGTTTCTATATCATAATCTAGGATATCCTTTTCACTAAAATCTAACTCGATTGGGTCGTGTCCATAAAATCTCGCTACATCTTTTAGTCTCTTTCTTATACCAGCAAGAGCATAATCTCTACTAGTAAAATTATAAACATCAATAATAACACGTCCCCACGTTTGTATTCTAGATTTCTTATGATAAGAAAAATCTGTTTCCCAACCAAAAGAAGCGTTATTTTCTCGGTTTAGCTGCGGTTTAAGGTTAATACCGTGTCTTTTTGCACGAGCAAATAATTGAGGGATATCATATCCTATCAAATTGTATCCATACATTACGTCTGGGTCATACTCATTAATAAACTCAGCAAACTTTTCGATAATGTCTTTATCTGTTTCACCGTCCCATAATAAAGATTCTCTATGCCCATCACTAGTGACGTAACCTATAGCAACTATTGGGTGTTTTTCACCTAAAGGGAAAGACCCATCTGCTGAAGTAACCTCCAAATCAAATCCCAAACTCTTTACATCTTTATGTGGATGTTGATTAAAAAACTCAGGATGTTCAATACATATTCTTTCTATCTCGTTATTAGTAACTCCATCTAGTTTAGCATAAGACGGAATGTTATCAGGATGTAATTGCTGTGCATTATTAACTTGATGTCTCTTGAACTTTCGATTTTTACTACCTAATACTTTATATTCTTCTCCCTCTTCGTTAGGAACATAATAATAATGTTCTCTAGGAGATTTAACTATCCTTTTCTCGCCGTTAGACCATACTATTATTTGTTGCTCACCTGTCATTCTATTGACAGTATAATTGCTACTCATAGCGATTAAGGGTATTTTCATTTTAACAGTTCCTTTAGCTCCATCATTAATGTATTCATTTCTTTTATCTCTCGCAATATTTTTCTAAGTATTACTACGCTACCGTCGTGTTTGGTAGCTCTGGTTCCTTGTCTTTCTGTCATCCTATTGGTCCCTGCCTATGTTGTGGTAAACCGTCCTCGTCTTCGTCATCGTCTACGGTTGGTAATAAAGATATTAGTTCAACTGATTCATCTATTGACATAGACCAAACCTTATGTAATATATGTTCTTCTGTTGGTTGCTGTCCTATTATTGTTGGTGCTGTCTTCTCTGCTTCTTTCCTGTGATACATTGAGCAGCTTCTCAATAAATCTAGCCATTGTTCTCTGTTTAATGCTTGTCTATCAGTCATATTTGTAATATCTCCGGAATTCTTCCTTCTTTTATTAACCTTTCTTTTTGCGTCTTTGTGTATCTATATACTAAATCAGCTTTCTCATCTTCCTGCACAGTCCATTTTCTAACAACTACTGTGTCTTCCATCCTAACCCATAATTTCTTCTTTAGTTTGCCGGGTATTCTAACCATTCTAGTTTTACCATCTTCACAAAGCACTTTTAATCTAGAACCTCCGTTAATTTCTCTAACAACACCATAAAGTTCACCTCTAGGCTTATAAGGATGAGTAAATCTAGGCATACCATCCTCCATAATCAACCTTATCACTTGATATCTTTTCCCTTTCTTCCCCAATGGATAACACTTGTTTTTCTCTAGTAAAGGGGTCTTCTACTTCTATTTCAGTGCAATAATTTTTATTATATTCATCTGCAATTTCAGGCCAAGTGCTTTTCATTAACTCTTGAGTTCCCCTCATTAAATCACTCCAGTCTATTTTTGTGCTTGGTTCTCTGACTAATGTAGACTTAAAATACAGTAATTTCTTATCTTCTTCTTCTTGCTCTAAGAACCCAAGCATAACTAAAGACGTAAGTAATGGATTAATATTCTTCTGAGCAAAGGGTAGACCAACTTGTCTAGCAGCTTGTTGTATTTCACTCTTTGACATTTTAATTACTTCACTTGTAAGCATCCCGTATTTATCAACATCACTATTGGGTATCAATTTTAAAATATCGACACCGTGAGAAGGCATTTGTAGACATTCTGTAACGAATGTATCAATATAAATTTGAGTAGCTAGCCAATTATGTTTAGGTGTTATTAACCCGTAGGTAATACCATCTCTTTCAACTCTAACTAACTCGCCGGGATAAAATCGTGCAACAGCATTGATTAATTTAAGATAGTAATGAACTTTACTTCTAGCTATAGGAAATAAAGTAGGTATTAAATCATAAAGGAACGGCGCGCAAGGATTCCTTATTTTCATACCTCTAGTGTCATCTCTTTCTATTATACAATCAGAAATGTGTTTTCTGAGTGCATCTATTTCTTTATCACTCATAGTAACTAAATCTTCGTGAGGTTTAGCAAATGTGTCTAACTTATATTTAATGACATCTTCTGTTTGTTTAACTGTCGGGTTAGTATGGGTAACCATATAACGTCTCTCTAACTCAGCATCTAGAAATGCATCACCTCTCTTATTCTCTACAGCTTTACATACAAAGACATATTTAGGGTGTAAGATTTGTGTTCTTACATCCTGTATAGTAACATCCGTTCTTTTCCTTTCAGCAGGTCTATCATCTGCCCACGTTTTAAGTATCTCAATAATAGCCTCTGGACATTTTTGTGCTTCAGGGATTGCTAAAAATCGGGACTGATTGATTCTATCCATATCATACCATAAAGCAGTCTCTGACATCTGCTCTATTACTACATAAGGTATTCCAGTATCCTTCAGTAAATTAAAAACAGCATTCATAATGACAGTCTTACCAGTCCCACTATAAGCGTTAATCATAAAGTTTGTATCTTCTAATAAATAAGAAAGTGCAGCTGTTACAGCGAGTTTATCTTCTCCTATAATAGGAACGTGCTGTCCTTTATCATTTCTTACATTGTGAAAGTATCTAACTAAGTCCGTTAATTCAAATTGACTCATCTAATTCCTGTCCATTCCTTCGGTGCTTTAAAAATTCCTGAATCAAATATCATATCTAATATAGGGGTTTGTAAGCAAGTCTCAATGTTACTTATTATCTCCTGCATAAGTACTTTCATTTCTTCTTGTGATATTCTACTATATCCTTCTTTATATTCGTCAGGTAATTCTTTACCAGCGTGTATATCTTCTAGTATAGTATTCCACCTAACACAGTGGTGTGTCATTTCCTTTGCTCTTTCAAAATGTGTCATTTCTTTCATTTTCTAAATTCCTTTGATTTTTTCAAATCAACTATTCCATTCTCTAATAATCTAATAGCATATTTCTTTGCTACATTGTCTTCAATATTGCTTATTTCTTTTATCTTAAGAAATAAATCAATAAGACTGATGGGGTGTCCATCCAAATCGACTAATTTAATAACCAATTCTTCAGGAACAACCCACCTGAAATCTCTCACTATATTCTGAAAAGCATTTAGTGGAGAGGGTCTAAATACTTCCTTTACGAACATTTCTTCATCACTACGTTTGATTTCATATCCCGAAACTTTATTACCATTCAGATTAGTAATTTTTGTTTTGGTTATCTCAAAAACTAAATCACAAGGATTTTCGTTATTGTCAAACAAATCAGAAAATATATTCTGTATAAGTGTGTGTGTAGATAAATTTACACTTCCCATATACTTTATGGTATTATCACCTTTTTCAGTAAAGATGCCGTAAGTATAATCATTCACCTTCATTATACCGTTTTCACAGTATATGCACTTACCTGTTCTTTCTGCCCAGCAGTCTACTCTTCTGTTTTTGCTCTGCACATAGTGTTTTACTCTATGCAAAGGGTTAACAAATGCAAACTGCCCTAAAGCTGTCATTGAGTCTACTAACCAGACTCTCTCGCTTTTGTCAGACTTTATCCAATCACTAAAGCTCAATCGTTGCTAAGTGGTTCCTTATTATAAAGTCTAAAATACGGCTTGTTGCTTCCTTCTTCCCAATAAGAGTTGCGGAACATTACTACGTCTTTACCATCTTTGGTCTTACCAGAGTAGTATATCTCGCCCTTTTTGCTCTCATTACGGAACAATCCAACCATTTCTTCCAATTTATTACTTTTTTGTTCTTGTGGCATAATTTACCTCCATTTCCGTTAGTCCCCTAAGTATATAAAACTTAGGTTCTTACTAAACGACCCGTTTTAGGGTCGAGTCTTATTGGCTCTCCCATTTGCTCTGCTATACCTTCCAATGCTTCGTAACATTCAGATATCTCATCGACTAGTGGTTTGATTGAATATATACAATCACCACAATACCACTTGGTATTAATCACTCGAGCCATTTTACTATATAATTCTAACTTACCTTCGATTACCTTCCGGTTACACCATTGACATTTGCCAAGTGTTACACCGTCTCTTGCGCCGCGCATCTAACCGAATAGACCATCAAACGGATTTCCTTCGCCTTCCTTCGGAATTGCAGCAAATAAGTGTTTATCTCCGTGTAGTTCTTTTAGCTCTTTTAGAAACTCAACATACATATTGAATACTTGACGGGGTGATAATTTAGCACTAGGTACAATTTCCAGTGACACACCACCTATACTCAATCTATGTGTTCTTCCTCCCTTTAGGAGTTTATTCTCTTCCAGAGCATCATAGAATAAAGACATATATCTTTCTTTCTTTTCTGCTTCAGTTTTTGGCTGTTTCTCTTCCATTTCCATCTTCTTCGTTTCCTTCTTCGTCATTTATGACCTCTCTAATTTTTTCGACGGCCTTCCAGTTAAGTTTGAATTCCTTATCGAATAGACCGACTTTATGTAAAGACTTATACAAGCCCTTAACCATCCCCATAGTTTCATCTACTTTGTTTTCAAGCATATTAAATTCGTGATGCATTTCATCCATTTTGTTCAATATCTCTTTTATGTTTTCTACAAAAGGCCACCAATCACTTGTAAGGCTTTCTGTTTTTCTTTCTATATTTGTTCTCCATTGTGCGTGTGGTTCCATAGTTTATTCTCCGTAATGCTTTTTGCTCTGTTCTTATATTCATATGCTCTCCATTTCCAGTTCTAGAATCCACAATCCACAAGTAACGGCCAAGAAAATAATCTCGGCAATTATCATAAGTTTGCTCTATTTTTCTATTCCTTAATTTATCCATTAATCTTTGTTTTGTCTTTCCATTCTTAGACCAAATATTTTCAAATTGCTTATCCAAACATTGACCCGCTGTAATCAGTCTTTTCATTTCCTTTTCCTCCTACTTCTTCCAAACTATCCAAACCTTCTTCCATAAACTTGTTAATTTTCATTATGTTCATTTCAAAGTATTTCACGTAAGCAAGTATTATTATTTCTTCTTCTTTACTCATCTTATACGTTTCGTCGATTTGTGTTAGCATTGGCAAGATAGCTATTGGTTTCATTTCGGTAAATATCTTAATCCATTTCTCATAGATAGACTTTTCAGCCTCACCCGTGAATAACGAATCAATTGTTATGTTTTCGCTCTTATCATCCACAAGTTCAAGAAAGTTTTTGATTAATGACATATTACCTCATTTTGAGTTTCCCAAAGGAAGAACTGCTTGACGTATAAAAACGCAAATAAATATACTTGGTTCAGGTTTCAGGTTATCACCATAATTGATAACACACCTTTGGGCATCTCTATTTTTTCAATCCTAAGTAGTATTTAAAAGTTTCGACAAGTCATACCTTACAGGTTTAGATAATCTCTCTAATTCTTTCCCTAAGGTTTCTATTACCTTCCATTTGACAGACTTTCTACTGGCACTATCATACATTAATTTAACTTGGTGAGGTGATAATGCAAATACTCTTTTATTACGAGGTTCATCTTTTCTAATAAGAAACCAAGCTGTTCCTCCAACCTTAACTAAGTCTAATGCGTATTGTATCTGATGTTCTGGTATTGCGGGTGTTCTGTTATAATAAAGCGGGAATGAAGTCTTGTTCCTACTTGTTTTACACTCAATCAATATAGGATTTCCATTTGCAACTGCAAAGAAATCGCCGGGTTGTTTCTCTGAAATAGCTTTCTTAACAAATCTTGATACGTCGTTTGTATCCTGTATTCTAAACCACCACCAGCCAATATCTTTAAGTGACTTTCTCACTTCCCATTCAAAATTCTTGCCTGTATAATTATTCGTTTTCATTTTTCATCTCCAAAAATACTCTTTGCCAAAAAAAGTAAAAGCATAAAAATATAAAAATCTCTTTCATAGAAAGTCCTCCAAAGAACTGTTGTTTTTAAATGTATATTCTAAAGCTAGTTTATGGAATTCTTCTGATAATTCGATACCTATTCCCTTTCTCCCTAATTCACGAGCTACTCGACAAGTAGTGCCACTTCCCGAAAACGGGTCTAACACAGTATCGCCGGGTCTAGTTCCAGCAAGTATACATCTCTTTGGTAATTCAGGTGGAAATACAGCAATGTGTGAATTACGAATAGACTTAGGTGCTATCATCCAAACATCTCTTGCATTTTTACCTTTAGGGTTACCAACTATTTGTCTTTCTCCTTTCTTATTAACAGCTGAACCAATTTTACTCTTCAATGGTTCCCTTATGGCATCCATATCGTAGTAGTATTGGGGATTCTTCGACAGCAAAAATATAAACTCGTGCGAGCGAGTGGGTCTATTTTTAACGCTTTCAGGGATGGGGTTAGGTTTCGCCCATACAATGTCACAACGCAAATACCATCCTGCTTCTCTGAGGGCGAGCGCAGCCACCCACGGCACACCAATGAGGTCTCGCTCTTTGATGTTAGCTCCTGTCTTAACGACGGAAGCATTTCTCGTTCCTCTCTTATCACTCCCAGTAGCACCGCCTGTGTTACCAGAAAACCCACTGTAGCTGTCTCCTATATTTATCCATACTGTTCCATCCTCTTTTAATTTTGGTTTAATCTCTTCAAATAATCTTACTAAGTTAGCAGCATATTCTTCGACTGTTGGTTCACACCCGAATTGTTCTTTATCTCCATAATCACGTAAAGCCCAATAAGGTGGTGACGTGACAACACATTGTATAGAATCATCTTCTAGCGTTTTCACTACTTCTACTGCGTTTCCTTGTAGTAACTCAGGTTTAGTTGTTTCTCTCATTGGTTCACCCTTTCTGCTGCCGTTCACCCCGCTGGTTTACTTCTTTAACTTCCTAAACCAGTTTCGTTGAGCTATTCTTATAACGAATCTTAATAATGCAAAACTATATACTGCATTTAGTTTTATTCGTCCATTGACAGGAAATAGCGGTATTTCTTTGTCACTGTCATCTAATCGTGTTTCAATTGTTATAGTCTTTTCAGTTTCGTCATATTCAAAAGTAGCAAATTTAAGCTCCCTTCTTATAACAACTGTGTCTTCTTTATCAGCATTTGCCATATCAAACAAATCATCAATGTCGTCATCAAACGCTTCTTCTTCTGTTTCTCTTTTTTCATTCATCATATTTTCCTCGCAGCTTAATTAAGCAAATATGCTATAAACATATGCTTGATTAAACAAGTGCTTAATTATTGGCTTAGTTTAGCTATTGTTAAACCTTCTATATAATAGTTTCCACTCTTCTTTCAATGTATCTCTATTATGCCACTGTCTACTGTAGTGAATATCCCAACTACAATCTAAACAATAAATATCCAACAATTCTTCACATTCATTTTTTTTACAGATGTAGCAGACTTTCACGAGAAATCACATCCGCATTTATTACATACTTCTATGGTTACGGTTCTGTAAGACCCGTCAGCAAAACACCCAAATCTTTTGTTTCGTTGTTTTATTTTCTTCTCTATGTAATATCCTTTATTACAATCTAAGCATTTCATTTAAATACACTTATCCTTTTCTAACAAAATCCATACCTAGCAATTCTTTGAAGTAAGCTTTTACATTTTGCCAACAATTCATTTCTTCCACGTCCAATTGCTGTTTCCTCGAGCTTTCCATCTTAGCATCTGATTACAATCTGGACAAAATTTATGTTCTTTATCCCAAATAGCGTGACATATAGAACACCAATTCCAGTTCTCATATGCTCCAACTCTCATAGGAGGACCACAACTACACTTTGTGCCGTTCTTAAATTCTTTCTTTGTATAATACTTAGCTAATACCATTTAATCCAGTGCTTTTTTACATTTTCTACAAGTAATGTGCTTATTCCAATATGGTTGACGCATATGGTATTTTTCCTGCACTGATAGTTGTGTAATGCCACAATACGTGCTTCCTGTTTCTTTTACATATATATGATTTTTTCTCATTTTTATTTCCTTAAACTAGTAACCGCTGATAACAAATATGACAGTAGGGGTTCCCTGCTGTATCTTTATATCTAACATAATCAAAATTAAGTTTGCATCTACAAGTATTACAATCTACTAACTTCATCCCTGATTCACTACCTGTTCTTTGGGCCATTGTTTCTCTTTCACCCTTCTACTGATATAACGCCCTCCAAATCTTAATCTGGAATTACATTTCTTACACCAGCTAATTTTCTTCTCCCAAACACATTCACATTTAACACACCAATTCCAAAGGTTATAACCACCTCTCCTAAAGTGTGGCCCTGTTGGTGCTATATCTCCGTTACAATACATTATCTCCAAATGCTCCTTTCCTTTCCATTACTATAAAATTCATCACAACCGTCAGTCCAAACGCTGGTGTGTCTATCTTCTGTCCATACCATACAGTTACTACAATAGTAATGTGCTAATATATCCATTTTTAAATTACCTTCATCGAACTTTGCTTGTTCTTTACATTTTGGACAACTTCTCATTTTTCCCTCATAGCATTAAAAGAGAAATATGTTTTCAACATTTGACACGTTGGGCAATCTTTATTGCTCCCTGTGCATTTATCTTTACAATATTTTGTCACGCTAAACACCCCACACAAAAGCAAATCTCATAACCCCATTGACTATTTTCATCAAGATTATATTTCTTGCAATCAGGGTTTTCTTGTTTCATCTGTTCAGAAAAACGCTCACGTTCTTCTCTCATTGCTCGTTCACATCTTTCACAAGAGCAATCTGCACAAACCATCAGTCACCTCTACAGTGAGGGCAATTAAATTTGTTAACCTTCTTCATACCAATGTAATCATTACCACACCTTACGCATCTCATTCATCTTCCTCCGGCAGTTTATACCAACCTTGCGATATACAATCTTCTAACCATCTATCGTGGTCTTTCAACTGAACTTGATAGTAAATCATAGCACACATATTATCTATGTAGTCTAACATTAATTCTTCTTTCTTTTGAGCACCAGCAATTATCTTTTTATACTCAAATATCTCCCGTGCTTGGTCTTCAACCAGCTCACACATATACTGATATTTATCTTCTAACTGTTCACTCATAATTCTCTCTCAAGCGGTCCTGCTCTTGAGTTATCACTTGCCACAGCATATCGTGGATAACTTCATCAACTTCGGTTTGTGTTCCGTCGAAGTTTTGTTCTAGACCTATTTGATACATTTCCAGCATTTGGAAATCTCTAAGGTCAATTTCTACTCTGTATGTTCTCTTCATTTCTTTTCCTCTTTTTCACTTTTCGACGCTTTATTGGTTTCTTTTCTACTTCAGAAAAGTCAATCCAGCCTGTGCCACGTCTAACACAGCTAGGTTCATCACTGTAATCTGCTGACATCTTCGTAAGTATTTATTAGTTTCTCCAATCTATTTAGTTCTGCTTGACAACTGTATAAGCAAAACTTAATCTCTTCCATCAAAGTATATCCGGTCAATGGCTCTGGGTCAAGGAAACTGTAATCTTCTCCTTCATCCAAAGCATAACCTACGACAATTTCTCCGGTGTTCTCTCCTTCACGGTGGTCTATTTGTATATCTAAATCAATACCACCATCTGCTAGCTCTCGCTTTATTGCTTTTCTCGCTTTATCGCTTACAATTTTAACCATCTCTGGGTCTATATCGTGAGCAAGTTTCTCTTCTTCTTTTTCTTTACGGGTTCGGGTCATAGCACTCTCCACATTCTAAGCAACACCCTTCAAGCAGTTCGTGACTACAAGCTGGGCATCTCTCAGTATCATCATATCCATATTCTGTTACGCTCATTTCTTTTTCTTCTCTAATACATTTTCTCTTATTGCTGGAGGGGATAACAAAGAGTCATCAAAGACAATAGGCCCATATTTGTATCTACCTGAGCTATTTCTCTTTGAAAAGTCTCCTAAAATTTCTCCTCTCATTTCTTCACCATTCTGCTCTCCTAACAAATCTTCTTCAAACTCATCAAGCACAATTTTATTTTTAAATATCTCTGCTAAAAGCAGTTCAAATATTCTTATGTCGTATTCTTTCATAAATATCTCCTTTAGGTTATCTGCTGCGGGGTGACCGGAGCGGATTTGTGGGTAGGTAGCAATTAGAAATAAAGTTCTTCGGAAACCAAATCATCGCCGCCTGATTGATACAGAGGATTGCCTCAATCAAGCAAAACTACTACCTACCTTTCACTATCGTTTCACAAGTATTTAATACTTGGGATGCGGTATAACCCCCTCTGACCACCGTGTTAATATTTTCCCACGTTGCCAAACTAAAAATCCAGCACGTGAATGTTCATTAGCGAATTTTTCAAATTCTGCTGTGAATAAATCTTCATTAAAATAATTAAGTAGCATAAAAAGTTTCCAACACCGTTTTTTAAAATCGTTCTTAACGTGAACTTTATGCATATGCTGTCCACCTCCGGCTTTTCCTAAGAAATCCGGCATAACAATATTGTCGTTCATCCACAAATCGAACAGCATATTATGTCCATCAACGTCATCAATTGAATTTGCTGAATAGTGTTCAAGGAAGTCAACAGTCCCTGTGATAAAGCAATAACGACCATCCGTTAATCGTATAGGATAGTTGTGCTGTTTTATTCCTGATTTTCCACTTCCCGCTTTATATAGCACCATCTCTCCTTTAATTTGCTTTATAAAACCTTCAACAGTCAACAGTTTATATAGCCTATCTGTGTGAGCAGTTCTCTTATGAATAACACCTCGTCGATTCAGCTCAAATGGTTGCATTTTCGAGCGGTGAATATAATCGTGTCCATTACGGTGCCATAAAGCAGCCCATCCTCCACAGGTCGGTGTGGATTCTCCCAGCCTATCATCATCAGAATTGATGGCTTCTAATCTCAGTGCTGCTCTATTAATTAAGTATCTGTTTCCCCAATCTCGGAGTATCTCAGCGATATCTGCTTCAGTATACTTTTCCAGATGGTTTATATTTAATGTTGCTGTTTGCATTTTGTCACCTCTTGTTGCTCATTAATCATAAGTGCCATCAGATGTGCATTGTGATAGCTAAAGATATCACCCACATACTTATGGACATTGCCGTGTTTATCACGGTAAGTGCTCACTTTAATAATTTCTTTAATTTGTTTTGCTGTCATATTTTCTCCATTCTCACCGTTCCATCCAATTGCTCTATGATATTATAAATCTTCTTATGACCTAGCTTAGCAAAGATTTTATCCATTGCTTTTTCAAATTTTTCACTTGCTTCTAAGTCTACTGTCATTCTCTTATACATTGCTATTACGTCGTTAATATAGCGGGGCGACTGGATGCCGCCTACTTCCTTAACCTCCTTAATAAATTTTTATCACGGCTACTTAATGACTGACGCTTTTTTCTGGTATCAGCTGCTCTTTGGTATACACCCTCTCCTTTCAACCTAGCAATTCTGTCAGGTGTTAGTGGTATATACACTTCTTTGCCGTTTTCGTTCATAAACTTCACTGTCTTATATTGTATTCGCTTTATTTCGTCCGGAAAGAACTCTCCAGAACAATCAGAGCATCTATAACATTCGTGATGGTTGTTATCTTCGGGGCGGTGATGTAAAGTTCCTGCTTTGTCACAATCAGGACACATCATTAAATCTCTATCTTTAGCAGGCATCAGTCTGTTGCTCCCCCAACATCATCTAAATCATCCCAAGTCACGTCAAACTGTTCTGCTGTTTTGCGTGTTTTAACAGCATCTTCAAATGCTTGTAAATCTGTAATATTAATAACAGCATCATCTTTGTTGCCTTTCATAACTGCACCGTCATAGATTCTTAAATGCTCGTCTAATTCTTTCATTTCAGTAAAGAATAATTGATAGCCATTTGTAATAACCAGCGATTTTCCGGTTGAGCTCATATGAGTATCAGCTTGCCGTAGTGAATCAAACATAAAGTAATTATCCTGAATGTCCTCTATTTCTTCAATCAGCATATCTAATAAATCCAGTGCTTCGTGATGGTCTAGCTTTTCTAAAGTTTCATACACTTTCACACCCTGTCCGCCGCCATATGTCGTAAGACCGCTGTATTGAGTTCTGTGACCAGCACCCCAATCGTTGTATCCGTAATATCCGCCGTATGCGGGGTAGTTGGACCAGCTCTTTGTTGGTTTATATGATATTTCATCAGGATTATCGCTGAAATATTTGTGTAAAGTCGGCGCTAAGAATTTGATAAATTCAACCGATTCAAGCAGTTCTTCAAAAACAACGTATTCACTACCTGAGTGAGCACCGTAATAACCAGCAAATAAATTAATCCCATTAATTTCTAATGCTTTTACTACATTACTAACATCTGATATTGAACCCTGTGCTGTTTTTAATCCGTAGTCTTTACCCCATTCATCAAGCATCTTTTCCATATCATCAGAACATAAATCTACATCGCTGTTCTTTGTTATGATTTCAGTATTACCACGGCGGTCTACCGTTATACAGAACACAACGTCTTTGAATAGCTCTGAATGATGGTCCATAGCAAAGTCACTACCGACCAAGCCTATTTCTTCCGATACATTCAACATACCCATCAACGGCGTTGATATTGTTCTATCTGTGATGCATTTTAATACGGCAAATACACCACACTTGTCGTCACCACCAATAACTTGATTGTTAGTGGATTTAAACACAGCTTTCCCCTTCTCTTCTACTATCACAACGTTTGCCACAGCACTTGCTACTGTATCCATATGTGCATTTAGTAAAATGCGGCAGTTTCCTTCAACGTGATTGTTAAAATATATATTACCAGCACTATCAATACTATGCTTTATTTTATTATCACGTAAATAATTTGTGACAAACGCTATCATTGCGTGTTCGTCGCTGCTAGGACTGAATATTGAAAACATCCTATGCAACATCTGCTTGTCACTCATTTCATCTGCTGGAGCGGGGTAAACGGCGGTTAAACGACTTATGCTAGCCATTTCTTCTTCGCTCATAGATTTAACTATAGCTTCTTTTGGTTCTTCTTCGCTCATTCTATCTCCAATGTTTTATAACCGTAATCAGATAGCGTTTCGCATACAGCGTAATCATTACTATCCTTTAATCCATAATGAATTGCTCTTTGCATTTCATCCTTATAATATGTGTAATCAGCACAGTCATCCGATGGTTTGCTGTGCCAAAATGTGTTCCATAATTGTGTTTTTAATCGCTTCGAACCACCATTCTTAAAGCTAAATGCTCCTCTTAAGAAGCTATAAACCGGACTATCGTGCCGTGAATCCGAGTAAGCGATTATTTCATAATTATCTTCGCCGTAAACAGTCTTTGCCCAGCTATTAACTTCTTTAAATAGAGCAACATAGACATCACTCTTAGCATTAGTGCTACGGCTTAAATAGAGTCTCGACGGAGCGATTTTAACAACTTCGTCATCATCACTCCAATCGTGCTTGAAAAATCTTAAAACTGAGCGTCCAATAATTGTATCAGCGTCATATATTAAACAAAGCAAATTAGGATTAACTAGCATATCTGCGAGTCCAAAGCCATAAGACATTCTGTTTTCGCTTGATTGACAGGAACCGACTTCCTGATTGAAATCTGCTAAATCCATCATAATATTGCTGTTAAATCCTATTTTAACACCATATTTTACATTCACAGCATTTGTTAAATACTGCTGGTATGAAGTTTCTAATGTCGTGTTTCTTAAAGCCAACAGCTTAAATCTTTCTGCATAAGAGCGATTCATAATATTTGATGCTGTCTTTCTTAGATTAGCGCCGTCTGAAGTTTTATTTTCAGCTAACATAGTTGTTAAATGCTGGTGTTTTATAGCATACAGCTCATATTTGTGAAAATCTGTCACTACTTGTTCAAATGCTATCTGAGGGTCGCTATCTCTATTTTCTCTGTTGTAATAAACGCCTTCGCTCCTATCTCTATAAGTGATGCATTCGTGGAATAGATGTCTAAATGGATGATAAAGGCCGTATTTCTTATGCTTGACAAAGAACAGGTCACTATAACATAAATCTGCTACTACTTTTGCCATATCAGCATATGCTGGACTTTGCACTTCCATATTTCCATCCCACCAGCCAAAGTCATTCCCAGCACCTAAAGCGCCTTTGTTTATCATTTTACCGCTGGAATTATATTCATCATCACGGCCCCCAAAGAACTCAGCTAAAAAGTATCTAGCGCCGTCATCTAGATTTTTATAAAAGCTAGTCATATGAACTTCTGCTTTTTCTAACCAGCCGTTAGATATTCTTTGTATGCTACAACTTGGATTATGATAGCAATCATAACATAAATATTGCTCTGCATATTCAGTTCCAGCATTTTCAAAAAGAACATTGTCACCACACTGTTCACAGCTCCAACTCATATAATGGCTGTCAGCGTAGTAATTACAGCAGTATTCACCGTGATGGTCATCATAATAATAATCGCCGGAATCAGTAAGAAGTAAAGCATCACAATGAGAGCAATCAGATACATTGCCGTCATTGTGACAGCTCTGACATACACAATCGCCGTCACAAGTTTGACCTGATGGCGATTCAGTTAATTCGCTGCAACAAGCACACTCTTCAAAATTATCATAGCAGGTTAGGCATAAGGATTCATAATCATCAGTAGACAGCACTTCATCGTTAGTTATAA
>Ga0208299_1000597_pt1 | contig 32310 bp, 33 predicted proteins | sample 15_taG_FD_184089 | JGI IMG/M metagenome (GOLD analysis project Ga0208299, IMG submission 184089) | Marine viral communities from the Subarctic Pacific Ocean - 15_ETSP_OMZ_AT15312 metaG (SPAdes) (version 2) | ecosystem: Environmental > Aquatic > Marine > Oceanic | place: Pacific Ocean | collected...
CCAAAATTTCTTTTCCCACACCCTAAATGTAATTTATATTTTTTCATCATAAATCTTTTTTAAATCTTTTTCAAACAAATAACTTATGGTATCAGTATATTTTTTGGCTAAAAAGTAGTTTTCTCTAATTGCGTCAATCTTTTCTTTATAAAGTTCAAAACTAATATTTTCTAAAATAAAGCGCAGTTCTTCCTCTTTGTCAAAAGAAATTATTCCGTTAGGATTAAAATAATCATTTATTTTTTTAGCGCCAAAATAAATTGGAATTGTCCCACAAAGAAAACAATCAATTATTTTTTCGCTAAAGTAGTGATTATCAACCATATTTTCAATATTAATTGAAAAAGCATAATCTTTTAAAGCCGTATACTTGCCCAATCTTGATTCTGGCATTGGGTTGTGGCCGCGGCCATAAAGATCGGGGCGATCTTTGATATTTTGACTTCTAAATTTATGAAGTAGCCTAACTCTGAATCGCTGCTGTTCCGTTCCAATTTTTGTAGAAGTTATATAAGAACACAGTCTTCTTTTCGCATAAATTTTTTGTCTTTCTTCGGGCCAAATAAAGGTTGTACAATATGGCGCCACCAAACACTTATCAAGAAAATTTTCAATTAATTGGCCATCATAAGTTGCAATATAATCAAAATTGTTGTGATTATTTTCTAAAAATATGTAATTGTTCCTATGAGCCGGCAAAGTATTTAAAACTGGTCTATTTTCTGAAATATATGCAATCTTTACAGCCGAATCATAATATTCACTTTCCCTGATGGCGTCATTAATAAAAAAACTTATTATATTGTCTTTCTTTTTATCATAAACAACGTCAAATCCTTTTGGAGTTTTCATCTCACCCCTGATCCTGCCATCGGGATATTCATGTAAATACCACGCTTTGCTACCAACCATGTTAATTGTGTATTCTATAGAACTCATTTAATACCCCCTGCCTATATAAAAAGGTATATATTTTTTCCCTCTTACTAAGCGGCCGATCATAGCAGATACCCTGTGAATTCCATGAGCAATTGCCCGATTGTGCATGCCTATGGGGCTTTTCTTTAAAAAATCTTCTATTTCTTTGTCGCGCATTGGCTCTAAAGATCTGTAATATTCAGCGCTATACAAATTCGGCGTCCTTGTGTTGCTAATGTATTCGTTCGCTTTTTTGTAGGGAACTACATTTTTTCGAAAGCCATACTTTAAACAATTAAAAAAATAATTATTGCCGGAATTCCAAAAGTGAGTATTTAAATTTATTGGTTCTTCAAAAACAGAACTAGTGTCGGTCTCTCTGACTATCACGCTTTCAACAAACTCTAACATATTTTGGCCCCGAAAATATAAAACAACATCTTCCACTTTATTAAGCTTATTATTGTTGGTTATCGTTGCACGATGATATTTTCTCAAGTCTTCATAATAAATGTCACAATTTAAAAACTGCTGTAAAGTTAATTTCATTTTACTCTTTTAAAGCTGCAAAAAAACTATCATTAATATTTGTATAATGCTCTATAATATTAAAGAAGTCAGGAGATTGTCTACAATATTTTTTTACAAAATCTAAATGTTTTGTTTTTTCTGGCTTTTCAACCCACTCAAAAAATCTCAATATAATATCATCAACTGAATTCGGTAACAACACACTTTTATTATGATATCTAACAACTTTTCTATTTTTTATTATTTTTTTATAATATTCTGGCTTCGTATTAAACTTTTTGTAAGGAAAGCATTTATAAATATCAAATCTTAAATTAAGACGCGATGCGTTCGGTGGCCAAATATCAATGTGCACGTTGCATTCTTTAACGGTCATCTTTATACTAAAATTAAAATCTATCTGTTTGCTTAGATTTAAATTTAATTTATTAATGAACTCTTGCTGATCCAGACAAAAGATGTCTACGTCATCAAAATCAAAATAACTTGGAAAATCTCTTGATTTTTTAACTATAACATAATCATCAATGCCAAATAAAGCAAGCGGTATGTCAATTATATTTGAATAATTATTCACTTATATAACCTCCACTTGAATAAATTTGTGTCCCAAATATTTCATTATCGCCAAGCGGTGATCGCCGTTTGCTGAATAGAACCGCTCTCCGTGTTTTTCAACTTGAATATAAGAATTTAAAAATGGTGACTGAAGATAACGAAAATTAGACGCCAATCTTTTAAAAGAAGAAGGAGAGTGATTTTCTTTAAGAATGTCCCCACAATAAATTTTCCAATATAATTTGTATGCTTCTTTCGAACCGCATAAATATTGATAATGTGGAGATTGTTCTATTTCAGAAACAATCAAATTTCTATTAAAATCCATTATTCTTAAATAAATGTTGTTAATATCACAAACAACAACTTTTTTGTCATTTATTACTGTTTGTTCTGGAAAGTGTTTGTCTTTCCAATACTGCATCCAATGTTCAACATTCTGTATTTCAAAAACATCTAACGCATTTTGCACTTGTTCTGGAAAATCTGATGCATGTACGACATGCTGATCTGGGTTGTAGCGAGGCACCACTTGAGTTTGGCCGCGGCCCCCCTTGTTCGGATCATATCTTTCTCTGATTTTATTTTTAACATTTTTTATAGTTTCTGATTCCGGCATTCTAAAAAGAGGATTTTTATTATCCTGTGTTCTTACCTTGGGGTTCCTGTTCATTACCAAAATAATGGCGACAACTTTAGGCACATAGTATAAAAATCTTGTTTTTGCAAAAGTATGTTCCTTGGGTACCGATGGCCACTCCTTTGCATATATGTCAGAAATAAACTTTTCTAAATCATTAATGTTCTTCTTTTTTACACACAAAACATCAAGATCTTCATCTTCACCTATAAGCCCCACCATTTCATGTAAATAATCAATGCCATGGCCCCACACAATAAAATAATCCAATCTTCTGTTGTTATCCATTAAATGTGCTCTTTGTCTTTCTCTAGGCCTAAATACGGTCCGGTTTTATATTCATATACAAGCGTATTATCCTCTAAAATTTCGTATGTATGGCCACCGTATAGAGTTATTGAAACATCTCCAGAATTCAAAATAGGCTCTGCTATTACAGAATCGTCTAAATCATATAAAACTACCTTAACTTTTCCCTCTATAACAACCCATGATTCTTGTGCTATTGTAGAAATTTTTTCGCAGTAAACATGTTTATGTGGCTTAAACGTCTTGCCTTTTGGCAATTTCATGGCGGCAAGTTGTAAAAATTCCTCATCCGCAATCACATTTAATCGTTCATCCTTTACATCTTCTTTTCTTAAAACAATGTGAAGCAACTTGTCTTCTTGAACATTAGAATAAATTTCTCTCATTCGATATATCTTCTCTGCTTTATATATGTCGAACATTTAATGGACAGTGCCGACCTATCATCAGCTTCTTTTGTTCCCGAGCGTGGTTTCGAAGGGTTGCCATAAAACAAATGTGTATACAACGGCTCATCAATAAAGCCAACGGCGGAATAATCACCATCACGTTTCCAAAGTCTATACAAAATAGGCAAAGTTAGTGCATGGTCTGTTGCTATTTTAAACCATTCGCCATTCCAATCTAAAAAATTTTCAATTGGTATGGGCTTTAAGGCTTTTACTTTAAAAGTCGAGATATGACTTGTAATCCATTTACTGCTATAAGGATCCCACTTCTCGCTTGGAATTGGCTGACTGCCCCCTAATTGCCCACCCGACATTATAAACCTACTATGAACATATTCTATTTTTTTATTACTATCATAAACATTTTTTATTTTTTCTAGCGCAGTAACGCTGGTTAACCAATCATCACTGTCTACTATGCAAATAATGTCTTCGGGGTCTTTATCTATTACATTTTCATAAATATTTTTTAATCTATATTTTCTCTCTTTATTAATTTTTATATCAAGATTTGGCATCATATATTGTGATAGGTGGGCCAAGGTATCGTCGTCGCTCAAATCATCAATTACGATATGAGAATCACATGAGAGCGTTTGTTGTTGTACGCTCACAATACATTTGTTTATAAATCTGGTAGCATTTCTTCCAGCCGAAACAACATATAGTTTACTCATTATTTTCACAAATATCGCTTAAAACTTGGCGCCAATAACTTATCTTCATCTTTTTTAGATCAAATTTGTCTTCAATAATTCTTTCTTGATAAAACCGTCTCAGTGAATCATAACATAGCTCGTTCCAGTCTTTAACAAAGTAAATTGGCAATTCTCTAAAATCGTTCATGTGTATATTCTCTCTAACAATTGGAACTGTTTTAAGATATAAAGCTTCCCATGTTCGGTGACAGTCAATACCATTGCCCCTAGGAGAGATGGCAAATTTATGTGATGCGAGGTCATAATAGAATTTTTGTATAATTGGAGTGTGCGCGGAAGCGTTAACCCAGCTTTTTCCTTCAAACATCTCCCAAACTTTCTGTCTTTCTTTTGGATAAGTGCTGGTGGCAAAATTCATAAAAACAAAACCATCCTTTTTTAAGTCTATAATATTTATGCGTTCCATCATTAAAGCTTTTTGTAAAGCAAAAAGAACTTGAGAAGAAAACCTGCCATGGGCTGCTGCTGGTGAAGTTCTAAGGGTCATATTCTCTAAACCTATTGGTATTGAAAAAACTCTTGGGTCGGGAGTTGATTTATTTTGAGCGTACCAGCGTTTAAAACTTGGGCCGCGACTTAAAGAATCACATGTGATAGGATAATCGCTGTTATGGGTTATAAATAAATCTTGCTTTGAATTGTGGAACTCTCCAATAAAATCAGTCTTACAAAAAGTAGCATCAATTCCTTCACATATGTCAATAAACCTGTTTCCAGTAATGAACTCTGTTATTCCTATTTTATGCTCTAAAAAATTTTCTTTCATGGCTATTCCGTAGATTTTTTGAAACAATCAAAAATATAATTTATTACTTCTGTGTACTTCGAATAGGGCCTAGGCATGTGAAAATCTACATAAAACTTTTCAAAAATTTTCATAGGAATAAAAGCCATGTCTGTCCTATCAATGCGCCTTGGAGCAGAAAAGCCCTGCCTAAATCCTCTTTTAAGGTTAACACACTTTTCTTCATATTTTGGCCACAACTTTAATTTATCATGCAAAATTCTTTCATCGGTGTTCCAGCCATAATCCATATTATGCCAATTTTGAATAATATCTGCATAATCATCAAATTTTACATTAAAAACTTCTTCATACAACTTACCCTTTGCAGCAATGTAGCACATTGGAATACACGGATGGCCGGGCGGATAAGCGTCTGAGCTAAAAACAACAAGCTTGTTGTCGTCGACTTGTTTTATTTGTTCTGTAAAATATTCACGACTCAGCGGCATCATATCCAAGTCGGACAACAGGCACACCTCATCTGGAAATAGAGTCGGCCCAATTAGTCGAATACATTGCGCTTGCAACGCCGTAGGGGCGCTTTCTAGCGGTTTAACGCGGATAACCTCACCGACACCCTCATCCACCTCAAAGTCCTCAGAAATCAAGAATAAAGTGGGTTTAATGCCTATAATATTCCAAGCTTCAGCAACCAATGGCCAAAAATCAACATAATTTGGATTATCGTTGGTCGATACAATTACTCTGTCTATTTTCATTTCTCGGCGTTCTTATACAAGTTAATTATTTTTTTGGCCCGGGCAAGATATGTGTGTTTTCTAGCCAAATCTAACCCCATCTTACCAATCATATCAAGCACTTTCTCATTTTTTGAAAACATTTCTATTTTAGAGCATAACTCTTGTGGTGTTTCATACATAAGACAATTAATGCCGTCGATAAATCCCAATTCATAATACTGAGGGTTTCTATTGGTTAATAACACTGTGCCCATCCCGATGGTCTCAAAGCTTCGAAAATTTATATCATTTGCTATATTCATATTGAAGTGGATCTTATAGGAATTAACGGCGCGTACCATATCGTCGCCCAACACCCATATATCTTTCTTAAGATTGTATTTTTCAGTTAACAGGTCAAGAAGACCACCTCTGTTCAGAACAGAACCACAAAAGCCTAGCTTATATTTCTTTTCAATCCCCAGAGGCTTCATTAGGGTATGATCATAGGCGCTTGGGAACCACACGCTGTGTTCATTTACAAAATCTTTTATTGCCTGCAAAATCTTATCATATTTGCCAGCATGAAATATTTTCATATATGGTTCCATACCTCTGCAGTGTGCGTCGATGGACCATAAAAACTTTACAGGCTTGTTGTATAAAGACAAATCAGGCAACCAGCCAGTCTCATCATAGTTTTCCAAGTTTATGATTAAATCATATGAATTAAATTCTGGAGTTTCGTTAAAGTTTTCGTGATTAAGCCCCCAGACATCCGCGTGTTTTCCCAACAGCTTTAAAGCTCTTTGCATACAAAGAGATTCACGGTAATTTCTATTTGCTTCGTGGCGGCCGGCCTCTTGTATTATTAAAGTCTTCATTCGATTGTCATTTTTAAAGTATCTAAATGTAGTTGGACTGTTTGTTCATTTTGATCAAAATCTTGTCCTACAAATTCTAATCCGTTTCTTTTTATTGGAAAAGGGTTTTTAACAACAAATTCATCATGTATTAAACAGTCTTCCATTATAAGTGGGTAAATTTCATCTCGGAGGAAGTCTTGATCATAATGATAGTAAACTCTGTTTTTATAATTTGCTAATTTTTGTTTAATATTCGGTACCGAATTGCCCTTGCCGCCGAACATACCCGCTAAAATGGGGTGTGTAAAGTGCCATGGGTGATCCTTCATAATATGAAAGCTCTTGCCGCTAGCAACCCATTCATCGACTGCAGCCTTTTCTCTCAAAGAAAGTCTAGAGTCGGTATCACGCGAAATCATTATTTCCACGCTTGGATCATCTAACGGAACAAACCTCCAGACAGAGGTTGTCCAATCACCAAACTCAGGTAATTCAACTATTTCTACATTTGGATATTTTTCAAGTTTGGCAACTAGGCCATATGGAATGCTCTGAGCAACATAAAATCGGCAAATCCAGTCTGGATATATCTTTTGGGCCAATTCAGCATTTCTTTGAGCGCCGTGCAGATACTTAAGATCAGTACCCCACAACGAAAAAGTTATTAATTTCATACATATTTCTCATAAACTTCTTTTTCTTCTTTTCTTTTCCACTCAAAGTTTTCTGGATTCGTTGATATTCCTTCGGGGTTAAAATAATACAAACCTAAAATATCATGAATCTTCTTAAACCTTGATCCGCCGGAAGCTGCACGTAAAAACATTTCCCAATCGCCGGCTGAGCGGTATTTGTCATCAAATAACCCGTGCTTTTCGTGCATTTCTTTTCGCCACATAGGATTATTGTGTGGTAGATTCTGCATCTTCATATTATCAACAGAAAATTCTGGAAAGTTATATCTTTGACCTTCACTGGAATTATTCATGAATGTTTCGTTTGGCTTGTGTGTTATAAAACTATCCGCGTAAACCAAGTCTACTTCCGGATTTAAATAAAGCTCTTTTGCGTGTTTTTCCAATGACCACGGCGCTTTTCGATCATCCAAATTAGCATTCGTTAAATATGTACCAGTCGACAGCTTTACGCCCTCATTCCAAGTTCCATAGATGCCGGGATCCTTGTCGAGTTTTTTATAAACAATATTATCTGGATACTTCTCCATATATTCTTCAATGACGGTAAATTCATTGCCCGGGGAGTCGGCATCTACCAACACTAGCTCACATTTATCTTCAAAAATGGTTTGTTGTGTAATGTCTTCTAAAAACTCTTTAATATGCTCATCACCATTATATACAGAAGTGATAATTGAAACTTTAGGCAACTCTTCAGTTGAAATTTTTTGAATTGCTTCTCCCGTGATGGTTTCTACCATTTGTTTATACAGATTTTGTTCAGCAAACTTTTCCAAAACATGCTTTTGCAATTTCTTTGCAGAGGACTTCTTAAATTTATAATTTTTATATACTTCTCGTAGTTTTATTTTAACACTACCCTGTTTTGGGTATGCCCATTGTGAATGTGCTTCTAAAACATTTTCCCAGACAACTTCCCTTTGGATGTGAAGTAAATCATAATCAACTTTAGTGTATACTCCCCTTTTCTTTGTTTTGCCCTTCTTGGTTTTTGTGTCCATATAAAGAAAATCTGTTTGGCCTCCCCAATCGTGAGTTACCACGGGCATGCCACAATAAACCGCTTCGAAAATCGGAAGGCCGTAACCCTCACCATGAGTTAGCGACAATAACACCTTTATTTTTGGATGTACATATAGTGAATGTATTTCATCGTTATTCATAAACCCGTGGAGCAAGTGCACCTTACACTTTCTTTGTGGATATTCACCCAAGAGGCCTTTTAATGCAGCCTCCACTTGTAACTTATCCATTATAGAATTATTCCTTTGATTAACCTTCAGAACTAAACCAACCTCTTGATCAATAAATTCTTCTACAAACCAACGAATGGTATTTTCTAAATTCTTGCGGGGGCCCCACTGAGCAACAACAAGAAAATTAAAGTCACATTCCAAATCTAAATCTAAATTAACTTTAGAATAGTTTTTAACTGGATAATTGACAACATGAATTGGGGTTTCTAATTTTAAAACATGCTTTTCGGGGCCCGGAGCAGTGTACACAGTTTCTTCAAAAATATTTTTACTAAAATCTGATACTACAATAATCTTATCAACAAATCTATTTGCTGCCAATAGCCATGCTGCTGAAACCTTACTCGTTTCTATGCCGGCTGTTATACCAATGTTAATTGGTGCGCTTCGATATTTTTCCCACTCATTAGGAATCGTAACCAACAAAGAAATATCATATTGGCCCCCTTGTCTGGAATACTCCAGAGTCTTTCCTATTATATTGTCTAATTCGTGGCGCTCGGCGTCATCTTCCCAGATCCATGATGTTTGGCCCCAATTAATAGGTTGAATAAAAATATCAAATTCATCATCATATTCTCTAAGACACCGATATACAAAACGGGCATGTTCGCCATAACCAGATTGTGTTAAAATTGGCCCAACAAGTAATACTTTCTTTTTCATGCTACCTCTTTAAATGTCCATGACTTATAATTTTTGCGTGTTTGCCATGAACCGTTTTTCTTGTGAACGTGAGTCATAATTTTATCCCAGCCCTTTTCATAATTTTCAAAATTGTAATTTTTTAAAACATGTTCCCGGCCGAGTTGGCCCAGTTTGTTTCTTTCTTTGCGGGAAAGATTAAATATCTTTTTAAGAGCGGTAAGAAAATCTTCTTTCGAAACTCGATCTTCGTGAATATATGGCACATCTTGTGAGCCTATTACCGCAGTGCTGGCCGGTTTTAGCCCAACGCCAAACCAATCTTTGCCATCCGTCACTTGTTGTTGCAAACCACCCGTCATTGTAACAATGATAGGGGTTCCACAAGACAGAGATTCTAATGTGCCCAAACCAAAGCCTTCAGCGTCTGAAATATTTACAGTTACGTCTGCCATATTATACATAAAAGCTAACTCTTGAGGGGCAATCTTTTTGGTTGAAAACATAACTTCACCATTTACCAAGCCTAACTCCTCTATCACTGCCTGTAGGTTTGGGCCGTTTGGGTCGCTTGGTTCTGTGTGCATTAACAAACACGCCTTATCGTGGCCCACTTCCTCTAAAAATTCTTTAAACCACCAAATAAGTGTGCCAGATTGTTTTCTTCTCGCATTTCTATTATTCCAAAAAATAAGAAATTTATCATTTTCCCATTGTGGGAAATTTCCCCGTCTCAATTCCAAAACTTTTTTTTCATCTAATTTTGTATAAATATCAGATTCAACTGCATGGGGTAAATAAAAACACTCAACGTCTGGAGATACCGTTCTTACAATATCGTCTGTTACTTTCGATATTGTTACTACCGTATCATTAGAATCATAAAATCGCTTATTGTATTTTGGGTAAGGATAATTATCCCACACATGATAATATACCATAGGGCAGAGAGGTCTAATTTCATCCTCTATATTCCATAGCCATGGCCAAAACCTAGGATCTGTCATAAGCCATACAATATCCGGTCTTTGATATCTGATCAGCGAACGAACAATTTCAGGGCTCCCAAAACCATCAACCGGCTGTAGTTGCCAATCATCGCCCCACTTTTCAGTTTTCTTGATGTCATAATTTTCATGTTTTATGGCGCCGCCCAAACTAAAGAAACTATATTTTCCCGTTTTTAAAAGACCCTCGATCATATATCTACTTTGTGTACCAACACCAGAAGGACTCAGGGGCATGTCGCCCAGAGTCAAGACTCTTATCTTATCTTTTGACATTTTTATATCCTATGTGCAATGTTCTGTTTTGTAAAAATCACAATATTTGCAAGATAGCCTATTTTTTATATGAAATTTACGATTTATATAATACAACGCATGTTTCAACATTTTAAGCGCATTTTCTGTTCTTTTTTTGCCACTGGTAACTTTGAATATTTCTACTCTATTTTTCTTTGCGGTTCTTTTCAGCAAAGCAAAGTGTGTTTCAACGTCCTTTGGATCAATGTCATATTTTAAAGCCAAGTAGTGCTTGTAAAAAATTAACTGATATACAATCATTTTATCATTTTTCTTGCGTGAATCCCAGCCCCATGAACAAGTTTTCCAATCTATTACGTGGTACTTGCCGTCTTTTGTTTTAACAACGAGATCTATAAATCCTTTAAAGTCATACTCTGATTCTGTGTATTCTTTAATTGGTTCGAATAATCGTTCTTCTGCTGCTACAACCTCATATTCTCCGAAATAATCATCTAGCGCAGGAAATATTTCTGGTATTAATTCCTTGCCCTGTACTCTCATTTCTTTTAAAAGCTTTTCATTAAAGTTGTGATCTTCTGGAAGAGATTTTAATTCCTCTTCGAAACGCTTTGAAAATAATAATTTTGCATGTGCGGGACCGCTAAACTCCTTTCTGGCCGTCTTTTCACAAACATCGTGAATCGCCGTACCAAAAGCAGTATATTCATTTCCCTGAAACCCTTTTAATTTTTCGACATACTGTAATTTGTGTCGCCAAGGGCATTCTTTCCAAATTTTAAATTCGGAGTAACTAATGTGTGTCATCTATCGCCTTCTTTTGAACGTGTTAACGTCGAGCAGTTGCAGCGCGGCCTCGTGTCCATGGCCATGCTCTGGGCTCATGAGATTTTTCACCGGCTCTTTCTTCAAGTGTTGCAACCAACTCAACCTTGTTGTATAAAATGGGACAAACATTAGCTAATTCTGATCTATTTTCCAAATAATACTTTTCAAAACCAACTCCAAAATATTCTCTTAAGGATGTAATTGAATATGGATTTATGAATAATCCCATAGAAAATTGTTCTAATTTTTCATATCCAATCGTATTGTAAAGATATTGATCAAATTCTCCTGAATATTCCATATCAACAAACTGTTCATATACTACATTATAGTCGTATGACTCCAAAATGTCAAACAATTTCATTCTTTTAGTTAAAAATTCTTCTTCTAGGGTCTCATCCCCATAAAGCTCAGACCAATATTTTTCTTCTGTGGCGTGTGCAATTTCATGAATGATGTCGTCAACCATATCGTCTTCATCATCCTGATCGTTCGAAATATATAATGCTCCGTCCTGATACATTGCATTGATTTTACGCTCATCAAATAATTTAAACTCACCAACGTATACCACTTCTATATTATAAACCAAATGGCGAGGTATTATTTTTTCTACCTTCTTTAAGACAGCATTCAGTGAAACGTTCTCTGGAAGGGGCTCTTTAATAAAAACATTAATACCAAAAAACAACGTTTCTTTATTTTCTTTTATGATGTTAGCATTATTTTTTATATAATCAATTGTTGTTTTCTTTTTTGTTGACATTGTTTAATCCTTGCTTGTAATTACGTACATCATCTAAGCCCTGTTCATAGCCGCGCAAAAAATTCTCTTGTGCTACAAGAAACAGAAATTCTGGAAACTCTTCTGCTATAGTTTCCACAATCATCTCAACAGTAACATTGTCATCTTTTGGACTCTTTTTACTTCCTACATAATTAACCAACCACTCCTTTAATTCTGTATCTACTATTGGTTTTTGTCCTTTTAATTTATTTTCCATTTTTTCCTCATAAAATTTTTGCTGCTAACGTGGCCACCTTTGACCGTTCGCCTCTTGTGAGAGTAATGTGGCCGGCGATATCATGTTCCTTAAATTTTTCTACTGCATAAGTCAAACCATTTGTTGTCTCATCAATATATACGTTATCGATCTGTTCGATATCGCCCATTAAAACAATCTTTGAATTTTCGCCGACACGAGTAATTACTGTTTTGAGTTCATGCGCAGTCATATTCTGAATTTCATCTACGACGATGAAAGCGTTGTTTATAGAGCGGCCTCGTATATAGGTGAGCGCTTCAATTTCTATTATGCCCTCGGTAACATATTCTTTTAAACTATCTCGACCATTGCCCAATAAAAACTGTAAATTGTCATTTATTGGTGCTACCCATGGGGACATTTTTTCTTCTAAAGTGCCCGGCAGGTACCCTATGTCCTTGCCCATGGGTTGAATTGGCCGCGTCACAATCAGTCGATTATATTGAGCCTGTTTGGGTATTACGGTATGCCAGTCATCCACTGCTTGGCAGAGGCCGGCATAAAGCGCAATCATTGTTTTGCCGGTGCCAGCGGGACCAATCAAAGTTATAATATTAACCTTTGGGTCCATCAAGAGATTCAGAGCAAAGTCTTGTTCTTTGTTTCTTGACTTAATTTTCCATTTTTTACTGGAGTAGTCTATAATATGACCAAGCGGCTTTCTATAATCAAAAAATCTAGCCAATGCTGTTTTCTTTTCATTGGCCAGCGAAACCAGCATCACAAATTGATTTGGGAACAGCGCTATTTCATCCTTTTCCAAAAAAACTTCTTCTTTTGTATAGAACTTATCAATGATTTGATCGTCTACTAAGTGTTTGGTAAAACCCGTATAAATTTCTGATCGGCTGCTTACCACCTTCTCATATTCGTAATCTTCGCCCGGAATATCTAGAGCATCACACTTGACGCGCATGTTGATATCTCGGGAAACAACAACAACTTTTCTTTTGGGGCTATCCCTCTTTTCACTCAGAGCCGTAGCCAAAATCTGATTGTCAGGATCCCGCTCATCAAATCCCGGCGGAAGTAGCCCCAATTCATAGCTCCTAGCCCGCAGGAGGCCCGCTCCGCGCCTTATTCTCACTCCCCTAGACAAGTTCCCCTTTGCGCGGAGTTCGTCCAGTATACGGATTATACGGCGGGCGTTAGAGCCTACACTATCGTGTCGTTTTTTGTGTTTGTCAATTTCTTCAAGGACTTTGATTGGAACAACAATGTCGTTGTTTCCAAATGAAAATATCGATTCTGAATCTGTTAGATATACGTTAGTATCTAAGATATATGTTTTTTTAGCCATCCTGCTTCAGTCTCTGTTGCCTTTGCTTGGCCTTTTCCCTCTTCTTTTTAGCGTATTTGCTTTCTTGGATTTCTGTGGTGTGTGTCTTTACAACATAATTATTGTCACCAGTTCGGCGACGCTTGACCTTAACTAAAAAACCTTCATTGTCTTTGTTTTGTTCAAGTAAAGATTTTCTCTTCTTATCGGCCGCTTCATAAGAATTGTGTTGTGAAACGTTTTTCCACTCTTTTGTAATTGTTTTGACTTCTTCTTTATTGTTTTGCATTTTTCCTCTATATAATCTCATCCACTAGCCCATATTTTAAGCATGTTTCTGCATCAAACCAAAGATCGTGTTGTAATATTTCATTTAATTTTTTCTTTGGTATCTTCGTATATTCTACATATATATCACAAATAGTTTTCATCATATTATCGTAGTTTTCCATTTCGTCTTTCATTTCGTGGTATTTACCCCACATGCCAGAAGAAAGTTGGTGGATTAGCATATAAGCATGTTTATTCATTAATCTTTTATCCGCAGCAACGCTCATTAATGTTGCCGCCGAGGCAGCACAACCGTCAATAATAGAAGTGATTTCTACTTTTGATTTCCTAATTTCATCCATTGCTGCCAATCCAGCAAAAAGATCGCCGCCATGGCTGTTAATATGAAGAAATATACCGGCAGGCTGACATTCCAAAATAGCTGATGAATGTTGTATTTCAGCGCCAAGCTCTCTTAGCGTTTTGTTTAACCCTAAAACATTTTTTGTTGCGACATCCGAATAAAAGTAAATTCTATTATTGGTAATCTCTAGATAGTCGCCGCGATCTTTTTGTTGTGGTTTTACCTCATCCAGATATTGTAATATTGCAATTTCTTCTTCTGACGAGCCGGGAGCAGGTGGTACTTCTTCATTGGCGCTAGTAAACCTATAAGTTCTTCTTTTCATGTATTTATTCCCCATATTAAATAGTCTCTGGGGAATCTGAAAAATGTATTTCTTCGACACCCCATCTCTTTAGTTTAAATTTAAAATATTCTTCAAACTTATTTCTATTCTCAAAAACTTCATAACTGTTTTTCTTGTGTCTTATTGCCCAACGATTAATTTCCTCTAAGATATCCATCTTATTAAAGACTATCTTATTGACACCATTAATTTTAACAGATTTTTCTAAAAAAGGAACCTCTACCCATCCACATTGACGTGGCCGGCCAGTTGTTGCGCCATATTCTTTACCTAAGTCCCTGATTTGAGAAAATACTGGATTTTCTATTTCGAACTTCTTTGCACCGACATATGTTTCATATGCCTTGGCTACGCCCCACACATCTCTAATAGCTTGTGGTGGAATGCCGTTTAAAAGAGCAGACCCGACAGTACAATGGCTGCTGGTAACAAAAGGATAATCGCCCCAATCAATGTCAAGGCCAAATCCTTGTGCTCCTTCGCAGAGGATAACTGGATTTTGTGTGTTTTTGTGTAATTCATCATAAATATTCACCAAATAAGGCTGTAAATAGGGTAGATCTTTTGCTAAAAACCCATTTCTAGCATATTTTTCTCTGTATGCTGGTCCATTACCCCTCTTGGTGGTGCCGATAGCGGTATCCTTGCCATCCTCTTCCAAGTGTTCATCTGTGATAATATGAGCATTATCTGCAATATAAATAAGACCTTCGGTTTCAACGCCGCCTTCTTTCAGTTCATCAAGTTCCTTAAAAAATTGTGTTGGATTCACAACACAACCCGGGCCGATGATACTCTTAATTCCAAAGAATACGCCGGCTGGGATGTGGTGTGTGACGAACTTTTTACCTTTATGATAAATGGTATGGCCAGCGTTGCAGCCGCCGTTAAAACGAATTACATGTGTATACCCACCGGTTTTGCATAAATGGTGAGTAATTTTACCTTTGCCTTCATCACCATATTGAAGACCAAGTACTACGTCGGCAATCATGCCTCTCCTTTTGTTGGTGGAGTCGGCGGGAGTCGAACCCGCGTCCTAAACACATCAAACTTTTTGTCATTCACAAGGTTGTTTGGTTATTTGACACCAACAAACTCTGCGCCACGCGCTGCTCACTTTTTGAAGAGAAGCAAGAAACTCTGGCGGCATAGCCTCCACCAAGTTTATTCATTTGGAAAACTTGGAAAACCTCATTAGCAGTCTTTGGTTTACAAGGCGCTGCCACTCCCCGTAACTATGCCGCTAGGGCGTAGTTATAATTTTCAACGTTATCGTTGGCAATTAAAATGTTCAGCGTTTTTAAAGAGCCACGCTGCCCTCTTCCTTGCACAAAAAATCCTCCTTGCCCAGTCGAAACCGTTTCGACCCCATAGTATATTATAATTAGTTTTTAAAGATATGTCAACCTTCAAAAAAACTGGAATAATTATATTCCTTCTGCAATTGCATTAATCTTCTATAAGATATGCCAAGCATTGCTGCTGCTGCAGCTTTTGTTCTACAAGCTGAGAATGCATATTTAACAGCGGCGTCTTTAGCAATTACTGGAAGATTATTATATATGTTGAGACCATATAATTTACCTTTAATTATCTTAGATGCTAGTTCTAATTTAAGAGCTATAATTTCTTCTAAAGATAGATTATTAAGCATTACTTCAAACTCTTCAGTAATCTTTTTATCTCTTTTTAATTTTTTAGATATACTGTAATATTTAATATCAAATTTATTTTTCATAAGTTTAAACTTACTATTTCTAGTAACTTAGTTGCTTACTAAGTGTTTTAATCATTACATATATTTTTGTAAAAATCAAGAACTTTTTAAAATTGTATTTTGTACTGCTCTTTTGACGGCTTCTTCTAGGGCTGCAGCTTCGCTAGCACCAGAAGCATATTTTGATTTTTCTTGCTTCGCGGCCTCATACTCCGGAGTTGTTACCGTGTCTTCAGGAGCTAATCCAATATCAGATTCCCACTTATCAAAATAAAGTAGTAAGTTTGTAATTAAATAATCTTGGAAATGATCACGGTCTCCTTGGTTATGAAGTCGTTTATAGGTTCGCAATATTGCATCTTTTGTTTTCTTATAAATATCAACAGCTTCGTCTCTACCAGTTGGATCTAAACCAGCAATTTCTGGGAATGGTTTCTTTTCACCCTCTGGGCCTTCTATGGCTTCGGCATCAAATTTCTTTTCGCCTTCTTTTTCTTCCGCATCTTCTTCTTCTCTTTCGGCTCTTTCTTCTTCAGTCTCAAATGGATCTTCTTCTGGTTTTCTGTCAACATTAATACCTTTAAAATCAACATCAACAGCATCACCAGCTTGTTCGGCCAGTGGGGTCTCCGGTGTTTCCTCTGCTTCCAAATTATTGTCAGGGTCTCCAACTTTGTTTATTACATCAACTGGCGACAGAGTGTCAACATATGCTTTTACTAGGTGTTGCTTGTATGATTCTCTTTGTTCTGCAGAGGTCGTTAGTCCTTTAAAGCCAGTTTCTACAGTTGGAAGTATAATCTTTAACACGCCAATTAACTTATTAATTCCAGTAGATTTTGTTGGCGAATCAGATACTTTAGTTGACTCTTTGATTATTTCTTGTATTACTGTGCGTAACTTATTTTCTTCAGATTTCTGTTTTTCAAAAAGATTGTATTTCTTTTTAATAAGTTTTCGAATACTTTCTCTTAACAGTTGTTCGTTCTGCATATTTTTGTCCTTCTTGTCATAAATAGTTTTGTTTTCTCGCCTAAGCCTTGTGGCTGCAGCCTCTTTTTGGTTTTCTTCTTCTGTGAAGTCGACAAATGCGCCGGCATGCCCCTGTACATTACCACCAGACATGGTAGAAGTTTCTTCTAATTCTTCTTCTTTCCAGCGCTTATATTCTTCAAAGTCATACTCGTCGCCAACAAGGGTTTGCTTTTTGCTTTTCTTTTTCTTAAGTGGCTTCTTTTCTTTCTTGGGCTCAATGATATCTTCTTTGCTATAAGGCTCTTCTTTCTTTTTCTTTTTAAGAAAAAGTTGTTCTTCGCCCAAATCATCCTCGGCCAAGCTCCCCTCTTTTATATGTTTAAAGCTCTTCACTTGTTTTTTCCCCTTTTTTATACCAATTCTTCTAATAATTTCAGACATTACCTTATTAATTAGTTCATCCGAAGAAGATTGGGAGGTTGGACTTTCTGTTGTTTCCGGCGTTTTTTTTACTTGCCCTCCCAAAATATCAAATATTTCATCAATATAATCACTGGCTGCAGCAGGCAAGTTTGTCATAAAGTTTCGCTTATCACCACTGGCTAAGTCTTCTCTCATCACAGAAGCACTAATTGGCCTTCCATTTAAATTATCTGTTCTTCCAGAGTATACAATTGCTTGTACATCTACCGGATGCAAAACAACCTCAACGCCCTCTTTACAATATTTTCCATCTGGGCATTTATGACTGGCTGTAAATTGTTCTGCTCTCTTTGGGTCTTTGCTGCTGGCAGCTAAAGTATAGGTTTCCCCGGGTTGTGCAATTTCATCAATCCATCTAAACGCTGCGCGCATGGGATTCTCTTCCCCACCGGGTGAATCTTCTAAAATGACTTTGTCGCCTAAATATTGTTTATAAAATTGACTTATTATGTGAACTGAGCTTTCTTTCGTTATTGCTATAGCTCCATTTTCACTGCGTCGTACTGCTGGCCCAATAAGCATAAGCACTTTACTGATTTGTGGGTCTTCTGCATACCGCTTGGCTAGTTCAAAATGGCCGGCATGTGGTGGTTTAAAACCGCCGGGGAATAAGGCAATGATATTGCCTGTTTTTTCAGGCTCTTCTGCCGCAGTCTCTTTTCTAAATGTCGATGCTTCGCCACCCAAAATGAACTCACCTGTTATTTTAACATCAAATTTATATTCAGGCATCTTGGCAACAATACCTTCGTGCCGATCCATATCGCCCATATCTTCAGTTGTAAAAGCATCAATAATGTCATTACCCAGAAGCCTTGTGACGTGCCAAATGACTGCACCGTCTAGTGCTAATTTTTTTGCCTCTTCGTCTTCACCAAACATTTCGCTCAGAGGCACTTGGGCTTCAATGTCTAATTCTTCTGTGCCGGCCCGGGCCCCGAGTATAGCTTTATATACTTCTTTTCCTCTGGCGGGTATCGAGCGACCGTTGACTAGGTTTACATACTGTTGCCATGGGTTGATCACCCCATTAAGCCACTCTTTTAAAGATTTGGTTTCAATATTTCCCCTAGAAGTTGTAATTGATATTTGTCTATTTAAAGAATCAGTAAAATCAACAGACTCTACCCCGCTCTTTTTAATAACTGGAATAAGAGTATAAACTATGAAATCCTTTTCAGCCGCAATGGGTGATAGTTTTTCTCTTAGGCTCTCCATCGCCCCTTTATCATAATTAACCCCAATGCTTGGACCATCAAAAACTTTTCCAGTCTCATCATCGACCGGTCGCTCTTTCAGCCCGGGCCGATCCATCCCGATGCCCTTTCGAATGCGCCATGGCAGTGCTGGTTTGGCAAAAAATTGATTTATTCCGTGAATCTTGAAGAAATTGTGATCATATGCTACAACATTTGTTGCTTCTCTGCCTTCTACTTTTTCGACATATTCTGTATTGAAAATTTTTGTTGGATCGTCCCACACGCCGAGTGCTTTTAATTCTGGCTCTAAGGAAGGCAGCGCTTCGTTGAATATTTCAAGCAAAACTTCAATCGCACGAATCATTCCGTGGCCTTCGCCAAATTTATTTCTAACATTTCTGGCAGTTATACCAAGAACATCACTTGGCTGAGAGGATCCGCGATCGACGGCAAATTCTTTACCGCCGTCTTCTGTATCCACAAGTTTAAAGCTTACGTTTGTGCCGTCAATTTTGGTGTCTGCCAGCCCACCAGCAAGAAGATAGTCTCTTGTTTTCTCAATAAATTGAAGCATTTGAGGGCCAGTATCTACACCGGGCACCTCAAAGGGGTGTTTCATATGTCCTGCTGCACCGCCCATTATTCTGTCTCCTTTTTTGTTGTAATTCTAAACGCACTACTACGACCACGCAATATAGCTGGCCCAGATGTTCCAAATGAAAAGGGAAGCTGGTCAATGTTTTGTGAATCGAAATTAGCATCTTTAAATATTTGTTTTTTAATTGTGATTCCTCTTGAGGCGGTACCATCTGCTTCATATTCTGCCATGTGAACAACTCCAGTTTGATTTGTATTGCCCGGGTCATTTTGGTGGATAACATTTCCTGCGTCCTCTTCCTCTGGACATGCAGTCGGTTGTGTCATTTCCTCATCTTCTGCGAAAATTGTAATATATGCAGCATTATCGATATCGCCATCGAGCGCGACAGTATAGTAGCCGGCAGTTGTTATAGTGCCGAAAATACCGCCAATGGTTTGTTCCGGAACATAAACTTTTTGGCCAGCCGCGTAACCATCTCCATCTTGATAGAGGTGCGATGGATCCTCGACGGTAGCAATTTTGGCCAAATAGATTTTCTCATCCGCCTCGTCGCCCTCTGCATATGCATAAACTGCGCTATCGTCGGTGGCTAAAAGCTGAGTGCCACCAGTGGTTTCTTCACACGCGTCGTCTGCATCTGCATACCCAGATCCTTTTGCTGTGGCCCCATATGCTGTTAATCTTGCCGATCCCATTTTCTATTCCTTGTCGCCTACTTTGTAAAAGCCTTTGTTAATTTCTCAAATAGCCTGTCTGATTCGCTACTGGGTCGCTTCTTGATTGCTTCATTCAAGCTCTTTGACTCTGGTAGTTCTCTTTTGCCGGCCACGGGTTTTCTTAGTTTGGCAGCGCGCTGGAATACTTGCCACAATTTATTCGCACTTATTTTCGTATTTGGTGCTTTTCCTTTTTGTTTTCTCAAATAGGCCTTCACCGCCTTGTCGCCCTTCTTGACGTCGAAGTTGTCGCCCGAAATATTATTTCCTTTTACACTCGAATGGAGATGTTCAATATATCTGGCCGCCCCGGCGCCGAAGTTCATCCATTCTTTCGGCGTAAAAGACCCGCGGGGGCCTTTATAGGGATATAGTTCGCCTTCCCCAGAAACCGCACCGCCGCCGCCGCCGCCAATTGCCGAGCCCAGCCCGAAGCAGTTTTTCTTTAAACACTCTGTCAGTTCTGGCCTTTTGTCGGCTTGTCCTATAAACTGCCGGCATTTGTTTACACCACACTTGCAGTTTTTATCCTCCTGCTGGCACTTGCCGCCAACCGCAATGCCCCCTAAGACTCCGTAACCTCCCGAGCCTCCACTAGTACCAGCATCCCCGGTCAGACGCACGATCTCGCGCTCGATGCGGCCCTTTTTGGCCGCCTTCTTCGCGGCATTTTGCTCTCCCGGGGTCAGCGCCGTTGTCGCCGGTGTCTCTTCTACTGCCTTCTCTGCCTTCTCATAAGCAAGGTTAAGGCACTCCGTTGCAACTTTATCTAATTCAGCTAGGCCAGCCTCTTTATTTTTTTTGGCCAATTCCAGTGCGACACGAACTTTTTTGATACATTTTTTTGAGACTGAATTTTTGGCGATCTTCTCGGCTTTCTTCACTTTTTCTATTGCTGTTTTTAGAAGTTGTTTAATTTTCTCGTCTTTTTCCTTTTTAGCTTTTTCCTCCTTTTTCCGCGCATATTCTCTTCTTGCTCCTATACATTCATCGAAAAGCTTGGCCCTCTCTTTTCTCTCAGTCTCGTTCAGCGGCGGCGAAGTTCTATTTTTTGCATTTTCATTTTTTCGATCTAACTCTTGAAGCCTCTTGAGGCGCACCGGGTCCATACCCGGGCATTTAATTGCTTTTCCTACCGCGCCTTCAACATAGTCATCTTCTGGATCGTCGTCTGGTTCTTCTTTTTCTTCTTTTTCTTCTTCCGTAAGCTGGACATATTCAACAACTGAATCAAGAAGTTTGCGCGTGGCATCACCTCCACCAGATGATTTATATCCACCGCCCAGTTGTTCTGGTGACCAAACTCTTAATAGATAAAAGAATGACATTGCCTCCAATGCAGCCTGAATTCTATGAGCCCTGCTGCCTGCTTCAATGAACCCTTTAACCTTATTAAGAGAAAAAATCCGCACGCACAAATTAACAAATTTTCGGCCACCCTCCATTGCAACTACGCCGTCCAGTTTTAGGCCCAAGACATTTCTTCTTGCAAACGCTGCCAAAACAGGGCCGATCTTTTTACCAAACGCGCCGAAGTGTTCAAGAACTTCTCCAGCGCCCTCGACCGCGTTCCGCATCCGAGCCACCGCCCGGCCAGTACGCCCAAGATCGAAGAATTTTAAAGTTATATCATCTAGCGCTTTGCCAAGGTCAGCCACCACGCCGGGTGGTAAAGTATCCACCGCCTTTTTCCAATCGATCTCCCCGGTAGAGCCTAAAATTTCAAACCATTTGTTTATTTTCTGTACGATATCCGGATCCAACAAATTCGTAATTCTTCCTTCTATAATGCCGTCCATGAGATCCACAAGCTCGTCCCACTGACCGGCGCCTGCAATTTCCAAAATATGTTTCTTCAACGCCGCGCCAACTTGACCAGCCGCTTCTACACTTATAAGGTCACCAACCTTATTAGAAACATGCTTAAACAGATAATTTGTAACAGCTGTTGTCAATTCAGATGCCTTGAGAGAGCTTAACAAATCAAGCATTTTCTGTGTCGAAGTAGAAGTCCAATTGGGATCCCTAATAAATGCAAGATAAAAATCTTCGTATTTACTCAATACCCCCGGCGCGTTGTCAAGTGATATGCCCCTCTTTTGAAGCGATTCAATGATGTTAAAAATATAAGTAAAAAGAAGCTTTTGCTCATCGCTAGTTCTGGCCAAAATGTCAGCAACCCGGCGCTGTGTAATCGGAGACCCGGCCGCGGCATCGTCGGCCTTGGCGGCTAAATCTGTAATTTTCTTTAGAAAATCATCTTGATATTTATTGCCCGCCTTAAGGGTATCCATGATGCCATCAAACACTTTATTAATTCGCGGCCCTATAAGATTCGCCACTAGATCTGCATGGCCTAACTCTGACATTTTCTCAAAAAAGTGCTTGAAAAATTTCCTGTCGCTCATCGTCTCGATCGCACCAATGATTGTCTTTCTTGCTCGATATGCATCATATATGCCACCCACCCGGCGGCCATTAACAGTTCCTCCAAATAATTTATCTAATATGGCCTTGGTGTCGTTGATCTTCGTGGTCAGCCTCAGAATTGTGCTTTCAACTTCCCCGGCTGTACCCAACAGTCTTCGTTTTAGCCAATTCGGAGTAAGGGCCCAATTGGCTAGATTCTCAAGAAATCGCTTCGACCACCTCGATAATCTCTTAGGGCCCACCGACCGCAGCGCCACGTCGATCGCCGTGATATGCTTCTGTGCGGCTTTTATCATTTTCAATCCTTTTAGGCCTTGCCGAGCGGCTTTAACAGTCATCATAAGCCCTTTAAATGGTTCGCCTATTTCAATAACAGAAAGCGCACTCACCGCCGCATCAAGCAACCAAAGTTTCCACATTTCGATGGATCCACCGACAAATGGGATTTCTGCGCGCTCTTCCTTCACAAACGCGTTACCGGCTAATACTAATTTTGGAATAATCATCGCTATATCTGCAGCCCCGCCGATCACTGGGACCATTCCTGCCAAGTCGCCATAAAATACTTTATCTTCCAGATCTACCCACACATCAGGCTCTTCAATGACCAGTCGCCGTTGCTCCTTCTTCGCGTCCGAAGAAAGCTTGGAATCCGGATTACTCCTAATCGCCTGAGTGCGGACCCACTTCCATGCCGCCGTTGGCGGTTTGCCGACAAACCGGCGCTTGTCCATTGATACATCACTAACCTTAAGACGCGTCGGCCAGCACAAATTCGCGACATGTCCGTATACGGTGATCTCGACCACGCCGAAGTGGTACCCCGGCGGGCAAGTGCCACAGTCAACGCATTTGCACATGGGCGGCCCACACTCTCTGATTGCCTTTGCCATCTTTTCGCCATATAACTCAACGTCTGTGTATTTTCTTTTTTTCGTTCCTGCTTTGTATCGACCTCGCATTAACCTTAATGTTGATTCTTTCCATGCCGAGACACCAATAATGCTTTCAACTTCTTTCGGCAACGAATCGCCGGTGTTATTGCGATAAGCATTGTAAAGAAGTGGCAATCTATTAATTTTAGAATATTTTAAAATTATGTAATATATTTGCTTCATATCTTCTTCTTCAATATACGAAAGAGTTTCAAGATAATCGTCTAAAGTTTTTACATCGGCTTCGAGCCAGCTCTTAGCTGTGGCAAGTGACGCCACTTTCTTCTTGGGTACTACTTTAACCTGTTTGGGCTTTTTCAAAAGAACTGCATTTCCTTTGTCATCGCAAACATATTTACTTTTAACGCCCATGTCGGCCAGTGCTTTAACGGCACTATCCTCTAAAGGTGTACCAGCATTTTTTCCTTTACACCACTCAAACTCAAAGCTCTCCTGCGTCATGACCGCGCCAAGGAAACTTTCCTCTTTTAACACCTTCTCATTTTTTGAAAAGTTGCCCCACATTTTCCCAAGCAATTTTTCTTGCCTTTCGTTTAATTGAAATTTTTCTTTTTTTATTAATTGCTCTGCCAATGTTTTATTTTCCATTTTAATACCATCTTCCCAATCACGAAACAACATGTTGCCTTCTAAATATGCCTCTTCTTCCATTCCCCTCATGTGACCATCTTCTTGTGCATAACCCGGGCTCGTGTTGAGGCCTTGTCCAAATTCACCTCTGCCGTTTTGTGTGTGGTGAATAAGTTCATGTGAAATGGAGCGCAGTATATCTTTTATATGCCGCCCGTCAACAAAAATTGTAATTTCAAGAGAATCAGGATCATAATGGGCAGTTTTTCCAAGCGGATTTGCATAATTATCAGCGTCTGATACAAAATTTAGACTAGGATCCTTCGTATAACCCAAAGTTTTTTTAGAGTGCGGAAAAAAACTATTAAAAAGTGGTTTATATGGGGCTAAATCTAAATTTGAACTGTTTGTAATCTTTGGGCAAACCATGTCGTAAATAAATAGTCCTAAAGTGGCTAAATAGCCTTGACACCAATTGGATCCTACTGTATAATTATATATAGGAGAACAAAAATGTTAAAAATGATTTTTAAAATGTCGGCCCTTTCGGCTGTTATAGGCATTGTGTGTGGTACAGCCTTTGCATTAAGTGCGTGTGCTTTTTATTCTTACCCGTGAGTTCAAAATGAAATTAAATACAAAAAATAAAATTCTAATTGCCGCCATTTGTCTACCTATTATGTTTATATCGTTCTGTGGCGCTACAATGTATACAATTGACTTGTTTGAGAGAACTGAGGACAATTATGTTGATGTTAGTTGTGCCTGCCAGCCTTAAAATAATTCTTTAGGAAGGCTTGAATACTCCGAATACAGCAACATTGGAACATCATACTTCGAAGCATATGCTTCATAATCACGCTGCAGATTGTTAATCTGAAAGCGCAAATCAATACAACCAGCGGAACCCCAATCCATGCCTCCGTGTATGGAAAAAAGTTTACGTAAGCCCACATCAGCCCCAGCAGGAGCCAACCAAACCCTCCAAGTGCCCCAGCCGATCTTGCCTCCGGGCCACTTGCCTTTTCTAAGTTTTTTATGTAGGTTGCCAGCAGCCCAATTCCAAACTGAATTTATAACATCAATAAAAGGATTTTTATAATACCATGGCATTTCCTGTGGGTCGCGGGTTGTATACGCGCCAGCCGGCAAAGGCCCAATCATGTGCATATCTTTAATCTTTTTTTGCACCCATTCTGGGACTTCTGTTAAAACTTGATCAACGCTTTTATTCAAGCCTCCCGGCTCAGTAAAATTTCCAGAAGTTGCTCGCCAAGTTTTTACAATTTTACCGGGCGGTAACTTGCCCACGCTGGGGGTCTTAAAAGCATATTCTTTAGAAGTATTAACCCAATGCAATTTTTTGCTGGGAAAATGAAACAATAAATACGAGGGCTTTTGTGTAAATTCTCCGGTGGCCTGCTCCTTTCTTTTATAAAAATGAGGATCTGACTCGTCTGCTGGAAGATCTACACGGTCTTCTTCTTCTTCTTCAACCAAATATTTACGCCAATTTTCAAGTATTAGTTTCACTATATTAATCCCCAAACCTTTCTGAGGGGATAAACCCCCGGATAAGTATCTTCCAAAATGCGCCGCTTAAACTACTATTTTTTGTAACTGCTTGATGAAGCTCTTTAAAATGATCAAACACATGCGGATTAAATCTATAAGCAATCAAAAAATCAGCGGCCAGCGAGTTCCACGCACCTTCATCAAGGCTTAATTCACCCTTACGCAACAATTCTTCTGCCTCTCTCAATCTTTTAAGGGCATCCGTTTTAAATTTACCGGGAAGCAATTTGTCGATCAAAATTGGGATCAAAACTTCAGCGCCTTGTTCGAGCAAGAACGCCCAGAATACAGCGACACCAAGTGTAGCACCCAAGTATAGAACCGCCGCCCGTTGAGGGGCCTTTGAAAGAATTATAAAGCCGACCCCTTCGAAAAATTTAGCCTTTAACCTTCGCGGCGCATTTTTTATAAACCATATAAACTCACCTATTAATTTTGGGTAAGTGGCAAATGCGGTCGCGATTCCCCCTGCCACAAGTTTTTCCACACCCTCTTCCACAAGAAGGGATGCCAATTCATCAACGTCACTTGCCGACGCTTCTGTTTCTTCTTTTAAATATTTGCGCCAGTTTTCAAGTATTAGCTTCATTTGACCCTTGCTCTGTCGTTAAGGTAATCTGCCAACCCCTGAGCGACAGAGAGTGGGTCTTCAGCTTCGGTTTTTTCCATAATTTCTTCAAGCGTTAAGCCAGTCGCCATATTGCCATGGCCCATTAAATATGCATATGCTTTAGTGTAGTCTTCCATTGCTGAAACTCTGGCTCTGGGAGTGGGGATACTGTCTTCGTGTACACTGTCAGCCGCCGCAGATTCATCTGGTGTTGGATAATCACCCATTCTGTAATCATCGTCGCCGTGAATAAACCTTGGGCCCTGACCATGGCCAGTACTATATGGATGGCCATAGAAGTTCTCTTTTAAAATTTTTATTTTTACACTCATTGTTTTAAATAGTTTCCTTTATCCGGGGGGAGCACTTGGTCCCAATTTTTTAGGAGGGTTTATTTTATAAGGCCCGCCCTTTTTTGCGTGCTTGAATTTTTTTGCCGCTTTGCCAATTAATACGCGGTAGTTTTTATTATCTAAACGCCTTCTTCTTTTCCACCATTCTTTTTTTTCATCCAACGAAAATTTGCGGTCATATTTATCTCTAACTTCATCTGCTAATTTCTTTAAGTAACCTAGGCGCCGCAATACTTTAAAAGTCAAATTTTCAACAGAGTACTCACCACCCTCTTCTAAGCCTGAACGTCTCATATTTACTATTTTTTCTTTTAATCTTTCTGCTTGTTCTAGGCCGTCATCTAATTCTAAAAGTTGATCAATCTCTGCCGCCAACTCCTTTACCTTTTTCTGAATATCATCTAAATTTGTACGAGCCCAAACTATTTTTTGTGACTCAGGCTTAATAACCCACTCATCATTTAAAATACTATAAATCCCAGTTGAGTGGTGTGGTTCATCTACATCTTGAGGGTAAATTTCCACTTCATGGCCTTTAATTTTTATTGCGTGCTTATTGTTCCATAAACTTTTTTTGCTGTGTAAGTAATCTTTTACCAATTCAACATTTTCATCGACTTCAGAAAAGTCAAATAAGATATGAAGATCAATATCACTAAATTTTGTGTAATTGTAGTTTGCCAAACTGCCAGTTAACTGAATATCTTTAATTTCCACATCAATTTTTAAGAAATTGATAAACTCATCAACAATTTTAAGCAAAGTTTCTCGTATATTGTTTTTAAGGCTCGTATCACCCCACAACGCAGAACTCAGAGAGCCATGAGAGTTAAAATCATATACAATGGGGTCATTAATTGCAACTTTAATCATCGTTATAAATAGTCTAAAATATCATTTGGCCAAATGCTTTTCGAATAATGGGCTCACTATCCGGCACTATATTATAATTGTCTAAATCGCTCGGATCAACCCACTTAAAATCTGTATGTTCTTTTTGTACGTTTTTTGTGTCTACTTGCCCCGAAAAATCCACACATTTAAAAAAATAAATACTTTTATTTTTGTTTCGACTTTCATCAATATATGTAAGATTGTTAGCTTTCAAACCAGTTTCTTCATACATTTCTCTTCGCGCACACTCTTCTTTTGTTTCTCCTTCGTCTGATCCACCCCCGGGGAAGCCCCACGCCCCGGGAAACGAAGGTGCGCTATCTTCTCTCTTTAAGAATAAAATCTTTCCTTCATCATTTAAAACAACAACACAGGAGGAAAACGACCGGGCTTCTTTAATTTCGTTCATAAATTTTTCCCATTTTTCAAGAATTTTTTTCACTAAGCCTCTCCAACCTTTGTTGACATCATTTTTTTTCTTTCATTTATTTTTGCGGTTATTTTTTCGTAGTGTTTCTGATATTCTAAATTTGTGATATCCGATTTTTTTATTTCGTCAAGCATAAACCAAAGTGAATCATTTTCTTCTTTTAAACGTTCTATTTCCTTCTCAAGTTCTTCAATTTTTTGCTCTTTTTCAGACATATTGTAATTTAACGTCCAGCCGCACCCCGGGCCTTTTGTAATTTAGTTGTATATTGTTTATCATTAATTTGGCCTTTGTCTAGAAGATCTTTAAGCCGGCTAACCTCTTTATAATAAGCTTTTGTTTTTTCTTCGTAAGCCCGAGACTCTGGCGCGTGGGGCTCTTTTTTAAGAACTTTGTATTGCTGTAGCAGAGCCATCAGCGGCTCGCGATCTACCTTACGTTTTGCTCTTGGCAATTGTATCCAAGCTTCGATACCTTTCGTTTTAAAAGTTGGGTCTACATTATAAATTCCTTTTTGGTATGCTCCCATTACTTTTTTCATAATGTCGGAAAAGGTTAATTCTAAACCTTCTTTTTGTTTTGTAACAAGAGCGTTAATAGCATTTCTAGATGCCGCGTCAGAAAGAACCAAATTTCTCAATTGTTTAGGATCCGGCTTCTTCAGTTTCGCGCTCGCCCGCTTGCTCGACGGCATTTTCGCATCGGCCGCGGCATATTTTTCAGCCTGTTCTTCTTGGCGAATAATGTCATTAATTTTACCACCAAACTTTTTTTCAACCCGATTAATCATATCCTTTATTTTCTCAACAGCAACAAATCGTTGACTCGATGCAATATCGAGCGACCCGTCATCGGCCGGATGCTGACCCGGGCGCTGAATTCGCCCACTTCCTGTTCCTTGCGACTGCGCTGTCTTAATTGCCATAGTTGTGTTTCTTTTAAAAGCCTTCATCATTGTTAAATACGACTTAGCTCTTTTGGGATCTATATTTAATAAATACTTTGCAATCTTTTCGGCCTTAACAACAAAGCGTTCATGTGAAGGTCTCGCCGCCATCGTCTTTTTTACCTCACGATATGCATCCCGCTGCGCTTTTATCGCAGCTTTGAAATCATCTTTAGAAATTTTACCACCTTTAAATTGCCTCTCAAGTTCTTTAATTTTTTTATTATAGTCTTTGTTTAACCGTTTCATAGTGGCGTTTGGGTTTAAAACAGATTGTTGAATCAGCCGATCAACGCTGTCCGGGCTTGCTAATTTAGCTAAATCTGCGACTGCTTGTTTTACTGTTCGGCCACCGCCAGATCTACGTAGTTTTGCTCGATCTGCCGCTGTCATGGGCCTTATATATTTTTTTTCCCCTTCGGCTTTTTCTTTTTCCCATTGAGTTACTGCTTTTTTGGCCCTCGCCATGGGATCATCCCCCCCGGGACTGTAGTCTGGCATCTGCGATCCCATTCCACTAGATTTGGTTTCAGGCCGCGGCTTTGCCACTTTTTCAACGAACTTTCTAAGTGTTACTTTACCGCCGGCGGCTATATATTTGCTTTTATTAAGGTCTAGTACATCAATAACTTCTCTTGTAAGTTTTTCTTTTATTTGTTTTGTAGAAAGTATAACTGCCGATCTTCCTTTCCTTGATTTCTTAGCAAAAACTGCTTTATAGTTATCTTTTGCATATTTTTTCTTGATTGATCCAAGTTCAATAACTTCTAATTTCCATCTGTTTCGGCCTAATTTTGTTGCGTAATAGTCATTTCCTCCCTCAAAAACAGTATTGTTTCCAAGTTTTGGATCTTCATAATCTTCTGTTACATAAAGTTTAAGTTTTTCGCGGATTTTAAATCTATTAATAAGTTTATTAATAACATTATCAAAATCGCCGTGTAATAATCCTTCTGCTGATTGTTTTGGCTTGTCTTCTTGTTTAGCCTGCTCGGCCTCGGCTAAGATATCATTAAGAAAACGATTCCAGCTATTAAATACTAAACGCATACAATAAGTAGTTTATTTTAAAATAGGATCTTTGGCTGACATTATTAAAGCATTTCGAAAGGATTTTTTAAGGCGTAGCAATTTAGCAAATTTTGCCCTTGTTCTGGATTCCATCCAGATGGTAGATGGCTTTTTTATACGACCATCAATTAGTTGATCGCTAAAATCGTAAAATCTTGCTTTTTTGCTTTTTTGCGTGGCCAGTAGCGTGAAGAAGCATTGTTATAGCCACTATAAGAGATGCTGTAATATAAAATAATTTCCGAATCCATGGAATATTTTTCACCTGTTCATTGCACCTTCTATTCTGCCTATTAAACGCAGAATTTCTGAATTTTGTTTAGTAATTTCTTTCATATCTGCTTTTAGTTCTTTAACTTCGCCCTCGATATGTTCAATCCTATCATTATCTGCGCCTTGAACCCAAAAAATAATACTTGCTATGGTCGCCACTATTGCAATTGCAAAAGTAACCCAATCTTTCACCTGGGAAAGGCTTGTTGTTCTACTCATAATTTATTTCCTGTGGTTTTTTTGCTTTTTTCTTTCTATTCGCTTCTGAATTTTTTTTAAACGCTCACAAATGTCGCGTTGCTGGCTCCGGGCGCGCTTGGTATGCTTGGTTTTTGCGACTTGAACATAAGCCACTTCTTTTTTAAGCGAATATTCTTGAGCCGTAGCTGAATTTTGACAGGAATATAAAAATGGTACAATAAGAAATGTTATAAGCATTTTTAGCATTGTATTATAAATAGTGTAAAGATTTATATACAGCATCAGTAGTCCAAGCTTTCTAATTCTCCCAATACCCACTTAAGTGCTGCACATGCAGCTTTAGCAGACTCAAAATCTTGTTCTCTTACCATCGCCCTAGCCAAATTTAAGCTTACCTTTGTTCTACCAGCCTCGCTTCCAGTTCTGGCAATAATATGATCGTCTAATGCCGTCATTCGCTCCAAAAGAAGTTGAATCTTTTCTTCTATTTCTTTTTGTTTTCTAATTTTTGATGTATTAAAGGCCATTTTATTTAATGAGCCCATTTTTTTTTAACAGCAGGTAGACGACCTCCCAAGAAACAATCCCGGTAATAACTCCGATACCATATGTTATAAGAAATGGGCCCCACTCCATATAATAACTAGGTATTAGAAGGTATTTTTAAAAAAAGATCAAAAAAGTACTTGAAATTATTGTATATATACTTATAATAGTATTATATAATAATAGAACTTATGAAATATTTAATATTACTTACAATTTGCTTAGTATCTTGTTCAGATTCAAAAGAAGGGAATAGTATACAACAACCTATTAACTATAATATTCCAGATACAAAAGCTTTAATAACAGTAGAAGATACAGTTAATTCAGACACAAAAATACAAAAAAGTGATGTTTTTAAGCCAAAAGATGCCGCTAACCCCTCCGAAATAGACCAAAATGACGCAAAAAGCGACATTTTAGACAAAAAAGACTCTAATAATGCTCAGGTGGACACTATTTCCTCCGATATTGCCGAAAATGACGCAAAAACGGACACAAAACCATCAAAACCGCTCTGTGTTGACCCAGATGGCGACGGTTTTGGCCCAAATTGCGAAAAAGGTGCTGATTGTGACAACAAAAACCCCAATTTTACAGTAATTTGCCCCGATTGTACCAAGAAAAACCACCCTGGGTGCGCTTGTACTGGCGTCGCAGCCAATTGTTACACTGGAAATGCCCAGTGGATAGGCAAAGGGCTGTGTCAGGCGGGCGTACAACTCTGTAAAGCCGGTTTTTGGGGTGAATGCAACGGCGAAATACTGCCAACGCCTGAAATTTGCGACGGAAAAGACAATGATTGCGACGGTTTAATCGATGAAGGAGTGCTTTCAAGCTGCGGTACTTGTGATTTGTCTTGTACTCAGCAGAAAATAGGCCCTGATTTCGGAAATCCGTTCGATATTGGTGGCTCAAAGGGCACTAAAAAGAACAAAAATGGCTATATTGAGCTTGATATTGGCAAATCTAACGTAGATCTTAACCATATTTGGATTGCAAACTCCTCAGAGAAGACAGTTTCGAAGCTAAACACCAAAACTGGCCACGAAGTGGGCCGATATAAGACCTGTGGTAGCCCTTCTCGCACCTCTGTGGACCTAAATGGGGACGTTTGGGTTGGTTGTAGGTCCGATGGTGGGGTTGTAAAGATCATTAATGACATAAAAACCTGTGTTGATAAGAATAATAACGGTGTAATAGAGACTTCAACTGATCTTAATGGCAACGGCACCATCGAATCCAACGAAATGAAGCCTTATCAGCAAGATGAGTGCATAAAATTCGTTGTTTATCCAGATGGCAAG
>Ga0208299_1000599_pt1 | contig 32267 bp, 35 predicted proteins | sample 15_taG_FD_184089 | JGI IMG/M metagenome (GOLD analysis project Ga0208299, IMG submission 184089) | Marine viral communities from the Subarctic Pacific Ocean - 15_ETSP_OMZ_AT15312 metaG (SPAdes) (version 2) | ecosystem: Environmental > Aquatic > Marine > Oceanic | place: Pacific Ocean | collected...
ATAAAGGGGGGCTTATCAACTTCTGCAACAGGTGGCATATTATGTTGCGTAAGGTGTCCGTGTGTCGCTATTAGCTTAACCATGACTCACTCCTTTGAGATTACTCACCGTCCCCTCTCCAATCTGAGAGGTTTAGTAATTTACGTCCTTCTTCCGCCGCCATTTTTTTACCTTCTTCTACATAGGCTTTAAAGTCGAATCGGTGACTCCAACATTCTTTTCCAAAGACGCAATCCCGAGCCCGTTTCTCGGTAGGTATCTTACAAGTTTTCATGGAGTCTGGTAACGTCTCGTCCCGAATTGACTTCCATACCACTAAGGCTTTTCGTTTAGCTTCCACCCAAATACTGTTGTTATGATTATAGATGAAAGCCTTAGACTTGATATCGTTTCTATTAATATACCAGAAAACTGTTTTATGTAAACCCCTTAATTTTTGGTAAATGTTAGCTTGAGTCTTGTAATATGGAGCAATGCTTGATCCCCCCAAAACCTTGTCCCAAACAAACGTACCGGATACCTTGAGTTCAAAGAGAGCTAAGTCTTCCGCACTAATTGAAAGAACGTCCCGCATTACGGATTTGTAGTCTTTCTTTATCTTCGACCTATTCTCGTATAAAAACATTATTCTGTCAAGTGATACAACTCCATCCACATGACCTGAGATACGATATTTTTCCGACCAAACCTTCTCTTCCTCGTATCTCCAAGTTAAAGGTTTCTGCTGGGATAATTCCCAAATCGTTTTTTCAGGGTCAGGGTGAAATCCTGTTCGGACAAAGTGCGTGATTGGCCCATCTTCGCCTGAAAACATCTTCTTGCGGATTATTTTATCCTCAGGCTCCCCTGCGGCACCAGAACCGTAATTAGTCACCCACTTACCATGTAGTACTCCCATTGGGCCTAGAATAGCGTTCTGTACGTAATCGTGAATATGGGTTCCCATACCCATCATAAATTGCGATTTCATGTCGAACGATCTATTGGGTCGGGGTTGCCAATAGTTCATTACGAATTCTCTTGGGCAAACCCCATGCATCTGGCTTGATCGTAGATGGTTCGTCTGAGTGGGTTGGGGAGGCATCCCATCCCCGAATGCTTTACAAGCCCTTAATAAGTAGAGAACTTCCTCATCGTGGGTAGCCTCTTCTTTTTTCTTGTCTTCCCGCCATTCGCCCAGCGTGCCTAGAAAATCCATTATTTGTTACCTACTGTCATACGTAGTTCGCTTAAAGCAGCCTTATACCAATTCCACGCCCGATTAGTCCGTTTAGGATAGCATCTAACTGCCTTATCAGAAATTATTGCAACGATTGAAGCGGTCCCCTCTACTCTCTTGTACCTAATCTCAGCCTCATCCAACGCTAATTTTACGTCCGGTACATCGCGGTCTGTCTCTATAACCAAATCAAACTGTTCGTGCAAACGTTTGCAAAATTCGTCGGCTCCTTCAAATATATCCCGTTTACTATCGTCCCAAAGACAGTCGAAATCTATTACTACGATTCCTCTAGACTTTACTTCTGCTTTCCCCATCTCTAATGCAGGTTTAGTAGCTTTTTTCTTCGTCTTCTTTTTAATCGGCATCGTCTACCCTTTCTGCCAAAGTAGCAAATATTTCAGCAGGTATTAAAACCCACTCGTTCGGTGTAGTGTTTGCTATCTTCTCTATCTTTATATAAAGACCGGGATGGAGGTTTACTTCCCCCGCTTCCCTACAAATCTTCGTTAGATCCTTCCCTTCGACCTTAATCGAAGCGTGTATAGTCTCCTTACTGTCGAGGAGGAAGTTATCTAGTTTTACGTCCCCCTTCATGTGATCTAACGCACCAGAAGCAGGTTGAGCGAATCCACCTAACTTTTCGGCTATTTCTTTTTCATGGCGATTTACTTTAGCCTTACCGGATTCGCGTCGTCTCTTCCCCCCGATACTATAATCGAGTTCTTCGTCGCTCATATAAGTACCCCGCAAGCCTGTTTTACGATAGACCGCCAAAGTTGTTTTTGAAGTACCGGAGATACTCTGAGTCTCTCCTTAAACGCTCGTTCGTTAGATACTTCTACTTTACCGAAAACAACCTTAGCTCCTACCTTCTTAATTAATTTTCGACTTAGCCCCTCTTCTACCAATTTATTAATATTTTCAACATCCCCAGTCCTACCGTCTGCCGAGTCTTTGAGACGCATCTTAAACTCGTAGTTGAGTTTAGGTAGATAGGTTTTATTCTTTTTCCATACTCCTCCGAGAGTTACCCATTCCGTTTCCTTACTATCCCCATCCTCAACTTTAGGGCCTTTAGTATATCCTAAAATCGAGCAAGCGAATCGTTGAGCCTTTCCTCCCGGTAATACCCGAGGATCTATAAAAGAAGGAGCGTTAATATCTATCCTAAATTGATTTAAGCAATAGATACAAGGCCCCCCGTTATTAGTCGTCTGCTTTAATTTATTAAGAGACCCTACCCATTTACGCATTGCTTTATTAACGAGTCGGGCAGCTAGCCCCATTTGCCAATCCTCCATTGAATCCTCTAACTCCTTCATAGGAATTAAAGCTGCGATAGAATCTATTACAATTATGTCGAATAGGTTTTCTCTAATTGCCCCGTTAGCGATATCAATCGCCTGTTCTGCGAATTCACATTGAGCAATCATGTGGTGATCGTGGTCAAATCCTAGTCGGGTAGCCCAATCTTCGTCCCATGATCCTTCGGCATCGATGTATAATGCTCTACCGGGTCTAAAAGGTCGCCCTTCTTTAATATAATCCTTATGTTGGCGTGTCATGTGATCGTATTCCTGGATCGATACGCACGCCTTAATAGCCTTTAAAGTCTTTCCTGTAGATTCGTCCCCCGCATCAATTACAATTTTCCCAAAAGGCCAACCGCCCCCGAGAGCCATGTCGCAAGAGAATATTCCTGATGAAAAACGTTTAGTAGCTAGGTTAGTTTTAGCTACATCCGAACCCAGTTTTAATACTTCCCCTTTATAGGTTTTATTGATCTTTTCCTTGAATGCTTTAAGTAGGGTTTCGGGATTCATTCGCCACCCCGCTTCTTTTCTCGATAGTCCCGAATACTCTTGACTTCCTTGTTAAGTCGGAGATCAACGAACTTTTTCGCCGCTAAAAATGCGTCATCCATCTCCTCAACGTAACAAGGGACTGATGCGAATACCCCAACTTTTACAGTTTCATAGTTTCCAAGATTGAGTGACATATCACAATGGAATGATACCGTAGCCATCGTTACTAGAGGATTGGATATCTGAACATCAATGAGTTCTTCGTCACTATCTTCCGATTTTACTTCCCCGCTATCCTTCCACATTTTAGTGACCCGCAAGTATCCGGTCTTCCCAGCTACGTGAGGAACTACTTCGTCCATAGCTACAGCCTCTTCAGGTTCTGGCGTTTTGGCCTCTTTAGCCGCAGCTTTTAATTCGTCAATTGTGGGCATCCTTTTACTCCTCATCAGGTTGAGATTTAAAGCCCAGCTTTTTGTAAAACGTCCGTCGTTTTGCTGCTAGAGCTTTATTGTATTTCGTTTGAAATACGGGGTCTATTATTAATAACTGCTTCTTGGTATCGTTAGGTCGTTGTATTCTACCTACTACCTGTTCAATATCGGATCTAGGCGTGGCGAAGAATAGAGTATCTAGTTCAGGGATATCAGTGCCTTCCGACATCATTCCGTAAGTAGCTAGAACTATGTCGCACTCCTTAGCCTTATCTCTATCCTCCTTCTTTACCGCTTTCTTATCGATAGCTCCTACGTATAATCCGACAGTTACACCCGAACATTGAGATAGAATCAACTCTCGGATCTTTAGGCATTGTTCTACTCTATCGCTTACCAGCAGTACCCGTCGATCTACACCAGAAGCTAGAACTACTTGATGTGCAAGCCATCTATTGTATGGAGCATTTCTTGAAATGCTAGTTATGTACCTAGCGGTATTTATACCGAATCTGCCGTACTTTTGATAGAACATCCTATCTTGTATATTAGTGGCCCAATTAATTTGCTTGTATTCCCCAACTAATTGATCGGCTACTAATCGGTGTTCAACCGTACCTACGTGCCAATGCCAAATACATTCGAGATCATCTTTTCTTCTCCATGTGGCCGATACTGCTAATCGGTATCTGGCTGGGAAGCATCTCATTACTTGCTCAAAGGTTCTAGCTGGATACCTATGGCCTTCGTCAAATATTACCATCCCGAATTTATTGTAGAATGATGTTGGAGTAATATCTTTCTGAGAGAAGATCGTTTGAGCCATAGCCGTAACTATGTGCTTATCTTCGTAATCCCACTTCTTACCCTGACAATGCCCCACCCGAATTCCGGGGAAAAATTCTTCAAACGTATTCTGCCACTGTTCAGCTAAGTCGTTTTTATGTACTACTACAAGGGTAGGCTGTTTTAATTGAGAAGCTATGGCCGTTGCCATAAGAGTTTTACCCGAACCAGTGTGAGCCTCCAAAAGAGCCCCGTATTTTCCATCATCAAATACCTTAAATATTCTATCGATAGACTTCTTTTGACCCTGCCGGTAATCCTTTCCGGGGGGAAACGTTAGCTCCGGCCAGTCGTCTATTTGAGTAGATGCACATACGTCTTCTACCTCAAGTTCGGGGAATTCCGATAATCCATAAACTCTAGGTATTCCGATAGCGTCGTCTCTATCCTCGAATAGTCGGACCACTCCGCCCCCATCTTCTGTAAAGTCGAATATGAGGTTGGTTCTAAGAGATACTTCCCTTTCAGGAGATATTTCCGAGCGAGGAATCCACGCTAGTCGTCCGATTTGTATTTTCATAATCGTGCAAACGTTTGCAAAAGGTTTTAGTTGCTGTCGCTCTCCCGATGTATATATGTATTATACCCGATACCGGATATAGTGTCAATCCCGGTACTCCTCTGCCGGTAATATGCCATCCCGATGTCGATAATTATCTATGTCGGTGAGCCATTCAAGATTAGCTACGGAACAATCGGTCCTAATCTTATTCTTGTGATTTACTTGATAGTTTTCTCCAGGTGACGGACCTATAAACGCTTCAGCGATAAGTACGTGAACGTACTTCTGATGCTTCTCTGTAGTTACCCCGGCTCTCTTATATAAAACTACTTGTAAATACCCCTTCCCGTTATCCCGACCTTTTACTTCATGGAGCGACCCTTTCGCCACCGACCAAATCTTTCCGTCATTACTGACGATATACCCCGGATAACCTTCAAGTTTGAGATATTCCACGGTCACTTCGCATCTCCCCATCGTTTTGCTATCACTACGTCGGCTCTAACAGGTACTTTAAGTTGAACCGTTAGTTCCATGTGATCTCTAATTTCTCGGGCGTACTTTTCCGCTAACTCGTCAGGTGCTTCAAATACTAATTCGTCGTGGATGAAGTTGACTGGGTAAATTTCCCTTCTCCATACCTCCCGATCAATGAAATCCTTTCTCATATTAACTGCGGCCAATTCCATCATAGCACAAGCTGATGCTTGAGGAATGAAGTTAACGAACTGGTTTAGAGCGTGTTTATAACTACGTTTTACGGCAGCCGCCGGTATTCGACGCTTTCTTCCAAAAATATCCGTACACACTCTCCTAGTTTTAAATAAGTGCTCCATCCGAATATGCCACTTATGTACCCCGAAATATGCGTCTCGGGCAAAGTATTCTTTAATTACTTTCTCCCATTCCCGAACCGAAAGGTCCGGATATTCGATATGCATCTTCCAAGCCGTAGCCAGATAAACTAGAGCGAAATTGGCCGTCTTAGCTCCTTGACGATTCTTAGTTGCCGGTACTAGATCGCACGTCTTTTGATGTAAATCTTCCCCGTGCCAAAATCCCTCGCCTCCTTTTAAAGCTGACTCGTTCTCTAATAAGTTACACTTTGGGCAACGATGGAGGATTACGTCCGACTCACCTGTTCCGCAATTACTACAAACCCAAGTCCGGTAAGCGTTAGTAAATATCTCATCTCTAGATACGTGAGCTACTAAACGTAATTCAATTTGAGATAGGTCAGCTACAATAAGAGAGTATCCGTCTGCTGCGATTACGTTCTTCCTAATATTCAGATGCTCAAAGCCTTTCCTCGTATGAATCCAAGCCGGAATATTCTGGAAGTTAGGGTCAGTCATTCTAGTTCGACCCGTAGTAGAAATAACCCAGATAGTAGGATGAACTCGTTCCCTAACATCGTCCAACGCTAGTCGAGAAATGGGTTCGATATACGTATTTATCATCTTAGTAGCAGTGCGATATGTGCGTATCTTATCTGCTATAGGATATTTCAGGGCTAGAGTATTCATAGCGTAAGCGTCAGTGCTATAACGTTTTCCGCTAGCTGTTTGAGTAATCCCTCTAGTTGAATACCCTAAATCCGTAAAGAGTCGTTTAGCTAACTGATCCCCCGAGTTAATATTGATATGACCTATCTCGTTATGGATCTCCTTTTCCATCTTAGTCCTAAGCTCTTGGAATCCCCGAAGAAGTCGGCGGGCTCCTACCAAGTCCCATTTAATACCTACCATTTCCATATCAGAAAATACGGATGATACCGGCATTAGGATTCTTCGGAAGATGGGCATTAAACCTTGTTCTTCCAATTGGGGCTTAAGATATTTCCATAGACGATACTCTTGAATTACATCGTCTAAGGCGTATTCTTCAAACGCCTCGGTGTCCAATCCGTCCGAACTAGCTTCCTTGAAGGACGCCATCTTATATCCGAACATGTCTAGGATTACCTTCTTTAATCCCATTTCCCCCGGTTTACGGTTATCGTCTAAAAGATTTACCGCTACCATAGGGTCGCATAGGGATTCCGTAGGAAAATCTTCAAACGAGATTATCTTAGCTGCGGCCAAGCATCGAAGATCGTACTTGCCGTTATAGGCTACCGCATCTATGGTTGGATCTGCGAAGAGGGTTTTTAGGACTATGCTTACCCATTTCGGGTCGCGTGCAAACGTTTGCACGCCGTCCGTCTTGAACCCGCATCCGAACATTTTAAAGTCCGGGTCACTAGATTTTAATTCTGGATCATGTTCTATGTCAAAGCAGAACATTCCAGCTTCTTTAGCTTTTCGTATAGCTTCCGATGGTTGCATCCATACTCTCCCGAAAATAGAAAACCCCGCCCGCTGAATTAACAACGGGCAGGGTCTAATTGGCAATTAATAACGAACTTTATGGTCGGTGCCTTCTTCGACGCCACCACTAGGAGATCCTCCAAGAGCATCTCTTTCGTCAGCCAACCTATTGTAAACCGACTTAGATCGATCTACATCGGGTTTGAGTAACTCGGAATAATTGAATTCGGCGGATTCAGGATAGTCTGCCAAATCTACCATCTTCACGAATTCGTAATCGCTACCAACGTTAGGCGATTTATCCGTGTCGGGCCTGAAGATTTTAAACATCGCCCCGGTAAGTCGATCACCCGCGTCTAGACGAGTGAGGAACTTTCGCTTGATAATTTCAGAAGGCTCCTTCTTCGCCACCAGCAATCGACGCTCATTCTTTCGGACTACGCCCTTAGAATCTTTAAACTCCGTAGTGTCGATAACTGTGAAGAATTGCCCTTTGTACCTGGAAAACTGTCCGTCGTGACCGTTCGCCCATTTGCAGATAGGACAAGGAACTCCTAAAGGTTCCAAACAAGAGAGCCAGTTTTTCCAACTGCCGCCCAAGTTTATTTGATGCTCGTAAACAACGGGGCAAGCGTCCCCGTCAGTGATGAATACGACGGTTCTCTCCGAACCCTTCTTCATCCAGAAACGGACGTTTGCTCCGGCACTAGGACGGTACTCGCCACCCATGTCCGTATCAACGCCCTTACCAAGCATCCAAGATTCGTCAGATGCCTCTTCTGCGGGTGTATCCGCAGAGGATTTTTCATCCGACTCGTCCCACGGTTTTTTCTCATCTGTCATTAGTCTTACTCCGAAAAAAGGGTTGTGTTCGGGCGGGGCCAGCACCGGCCCCGGTTTAACCCGACGATAATATTATATCATATTCGTCAATCCGTGTCAATTAGGAAAATCGGGAATATGATGCGTCACGTATTGCTGCTATAAATTCGGGCTTCCCCACATCTCCGGCATCCTTTCCTGTGGGAAGTAGTAATCTAGTTAATCCATAAGTAGCTCCGCTTAAAAGTTTGCTCGCCTTTCGCCATCCCCGATTACCGGGTTCATCCCTATCAAATCCTATTACGATGTTCCGATCTAGGCTTAAAATTTGCTCTGCCTGTGCGAGAGACATTTCCGCTTTCCAAGTACATACAACATCGTATCCTTGAGAGTTGGCCCAATTGCAGGTGTTTAAGATATCGAAGAACCCTTCTACGATAATGATACCGGGAACATCTGTTAAACAATGTATTCCTCCTACAGTTCTACTGGCCTCAAATTCAAAGTAGTTATAGTATTTAGGCATACCGTCGCCTATTATTCGACCTACGGCTCCTAGTAATTCTTGTTCCCGATTCCGAACCGGAAATACTACTCTATCTTGAGGTTCGTGATACCTGATATCGTACCGATCTAACGCTTCACCAGAAATTTTTCTCTTTATTAAATATTCACAAGTACGCCGTTTGCTCATAGCGTATGGAAAATTCTTAGGATCAATTAGCTTTTCCCCAAGAGTATGTACAGGTGTTACAGAAGGGGCTTCCCAAGAATCCATAGCTCGGGATAACATTGTTCCCAAACCTGGTCGATCTTTCTCTAGTATTTCAAGAGATAGCTGTACTAGATGGGGCTGTTTAGCTAATGATGCGAAGCTGTCTACTAATCCCCATAATCGCCCCGATTCTCCGCAAGCATAGCAGATATAAAGAGAGGGGCTTGTGCCAACCTTAATAGTCATACTAGGTCGGTGATCCTTGCCAGATTCGTGTAGCCACGGAGCTAGCGGACAAGGGATGTCTACTTGGGATTTATGGCTAGGTCGCAACCCTTCAGTGTTAACCGCCATTTGATCCAATACGTGCTTTAAGTCAGGCCAGTCCATGTGCAACCGTTTGCATTATTTAGGTTTAAGTTCTGTGAGTGTGAAATCATCGGTACATATCAAAGTAATATTTAATTCAGCCGGTCTCCTAATGCCCTCTATCCGTACCCCCTCAATCATCGTAAACTCCCTCGTAGGTCCAGTACAAACTATCTCATTAATAAATCCCGTACCTTCATATACCATATCATTAAAACGTATTTCATACCTACCACTTTCAGATATGAGAACACTACTAGATAACGGTTCTAGATCCATCGCTTCCCGAATCGCAATCATCATCGAATCGTAACCTCGTGAGAAGTTTCAGTTACTTCGGACTCTTCCTCGGAAATCGGTACGAATTCTCCGAACTCCATAGTAGATAAGTCCCATTTAATTAGGAAGTCAGGATATAGCCGATCTCCCGTAGAATCTCGCATCTTTAACGTATGTATTTCTAACGATTTTAAAAGACGTAAATCCTCGTCAGCGTATAGGCCGATTACGTTATCAGGGTTGATTACCCATTCCTTAGCGTATCTGACGCCCCAAGCGTGTATCTTTTTACCTCGCTTCTTCTCCTTCCCGGTTTCCTGAGCATCTCCTTGTTGTGTAGTAACTACCCAAGGTATGTTGGAAAACTCCGCAGCTAGTTGGAGTTCTGCAACGATCTTAGAAGATTCCTCCCAAGCTCCCCTCTTACCCGATCCTTGAAAACGGTACCCACCATCAATGAATACGATATCAGGATTAACGGCATCGACTAAATCGTAAGCGTGATCGACTGTGCGAACAGTTTTCTTATCCGCTAAAATTATGTCGCTTCCCTTAAGACTAGCCTCCCTTTTAATTCGTTCTTCCCATCGAGCTTCCCCTACGTCATCCATTTCGCAAGAACGTAGTTCTCGGAATGGGATCTTGAACCTGGTTGCGTGCAAACGACGTAGGATACGAGGAGTATCCATTTCAAGAGATATAAATAACGCTTTCTTACCTAAACCGTAAGCGTGGTTAGCACAGTGGCACAGGAACCACGTTTTACCCGTATTCTGCATCGCGGTAACTACGTTTAGCGTTCCGTCAACCCACCCTTGTATATTACTGTTAAGTCGTTCCCAAGGAGTGGGAAATCCTAAAAGACCGTCGCAGCTTTTGAGTTTTCGGTATTCCTTGACTATATCTAAGCCCGTATCCCGAAAACTTACTACGCCGGATTTTTTGATCTTGTCCCTAAAATACCTGACCGACTTTGACATCATATCTAGTGCGGTATCGGGATCTCGCTTATCTAATTCCGCAATAGTTGCCCGTAGAGATTTTTCAATGTCCACCCCGAGGTTACGCTTTCTTATCTGGTCAGATAAGTATTCAAACGGAGCGGTTTCTTCGGGAAGGGTTATTCCCAAATTCTCTTCTATTTGAGAAGGAGTAGGCCAACCGTCGTATTCCTTACGGTAGTCCTGAGCCCACTTGTACGCATCCTTAGCCTCGCCCCCGAGAAATTCTTCGGGGATCGATAGCTCCGGTTTTTTATCCTTTAGCCAAACATATAAGATACGTTTGCCTAGTACGTCTGTAGTTTCCATTAAAATATATCCGTTGTTCCGTCAGAGTTTCGTTTTATTTTAGGCTTCTTAGTATTCCCCCCACGACGAAAATCCTTACCTGTAACGTGCAAACGTTTGCCCAATTCATCTAAGATAGCGGATATGGATGGATAATTTTCCTCCAATTCCGCTAACCCGAAGTTCATAGTTAAAACTGTAGGAAGTTGATAATCTATCCGCTCCCGTATAATTTCATCCACTAGAATATTCGAGTAGACTGTCTTCTCTCTTAAATGAAGTTCGTCAATTACAAGTAATGGTACTTCCAAACATCTATCTATCACAGTAGTTTTTTCGTCAAACATTTTACCTTCCATTTTAGCGGCAGTTAAATGTTCCCCCCGTACCCAGAAGCCTATACATCCGTAAAGAACAGCCTCCTTTAATACAATTGCAGCCAAACTAGATTTTCCGGTTGAGTAAGGCCCGTATAAAATTAGTCCTTCACCAATACGTAAACTAGAGTTTAAACCGTCTAAGTACGATCTAAACTCCTTCTTGTAATCGTATTCAGGAATCTGATCTAAATTCGCTGACATTTTTTTATCGGGTAATTCAATTCGCCTGTATATCTCAAGCAATTGCTCCGACGTATACCTACGTTTCATCCATCTCTCTTTCTAAGAAGAGTAGTAATTTATTAGATCCGAACATCGGCCAACCCGGACTTTTGTGGCCCCACTTATGTTTCTCCTTTAATTTAACCCAGTTATCGAAAAGAAAATCTATGATACGCATTAGTCGAGCCCCGTCCTTGCCTATCCCGTTAAAGCCCCTAGATACTAGAGCTACCTCGGCTGCTTTTTGTTTAGTCGCTACCCCGGAAGATAGGGCTACTGGAGGATATCCCCAAATATCTTTATGCCGTTCCAAGAAGTGCCTATGAATATCCCTAACTCCGTAATCGGAGAAGTACCCGAACCCGTGGATTTCTGCTAATTGAATCTGCTTTAGAAACGTTTTGTTACCTAAAAGTTTCCAGGCTGGTCTGGATAAGGAGACTACTCGACTACTACGAATATCCTCCCAGTTCTCAAATATGAATTTAATTATTCTGCCGAACTCGTCCTTACCCCCTAAGTGTCGAAGTCCTCTACGAATGTATTCGGTCTTCTGAGCCTTTTGACTCCGCTCGTCTACTCCTGAAGGAGGTGCTGGACTGCATCCGAAAACTACTTCGTAATTGTGTTGGAATATCTTCTTAATTGAGTCTACGTCTTTTGGGTTAACTTTGAGTAGATCCCCCAAAATAGATTCCTTAAGATCCGTTGATATTTCTTTAGGCTTAGTCTCCCGATCCTTTATGTGAGCAGCCCCCTCCCGAGCTATGCGACGAACTTTATCTATGGCTGAGTGCTCACCGACACGGGTAGGTTTACCTGGAGGGCTATCTACAAACCACTTATCAGATTCGCCTAAGTGCCACCCATCCTGATGCTTTTGTACCCAACGTCGCTTAATGAGGTCTGCAAGGCATCGTTCAGCCGAGACACTTGGAGCATGTAGATGTTGTGCAAGCGTTTGCACGGAGAGTCCTGAGACGAAACTACCGTTCCCACGATGTAAAACGGCGGTTCCTGTATGACCGAAGTGTATATCCGACCGAAGAAGAACATACGTTAGGGCCACATCAGGTTGTAAAGATCGGAACTTGTCCGAAAACATTAGTGCGAAGAGTTGTGAGTCCATGAGTATATTATAGCCGATACCGGAGTATTTGTCAAATAGCTATGCGGTCTTGAACTTCACAAGTTTCATATTTTGAAATATGATTGTAGACGATCCAGTATAAGTATATCGAACTGTGGTTGCTTCCTCATCAGGTGTAAAAGAGTGGTCTATCTGACCTGTACCAGAAACGGTTGAGTGTACTCCCCCCGAATCCCGAATCTCTATCGTCAACGTACCGGAATTGACCCACGCAGAGGCTACAAAAGGCACGCCTACTTCCATGAGTAAGTCCTGCTCTATATACGTAGTCCCACTCGTAGTCCTAACGAATTTATGAGGATCTCCCTTTCTAAATCGTACTTCACCCCCTCCCGTCGAAACGGTCCAATCCGCACTTCCCGTCGAAATTGGAATGGGGTCTTTGAGTATATTCTCAGACTGATATAAAGTACTGCCTGTGTCCTCAAATGATTCTACCGTCATAGTCATTTGAGCCGACGGCCCCGCCCCTTGATACGTAAGTTGGATATCGGTTACTAATCCCGTTACTACCTCTAGAGACTCCGGAACTGTGAATTTAATTACATCATTAACATCTATGCAAGTAACGTAGACTAACTCTACAGTCCAAGCCTTCCTAGACATTTTATCGTCTACGAATTTTCTCACTCCAATATCGAACAGTGTTTCTGGTTGGTCTACGTATAGATTGGAAAACTCATCCCAAACAACGCCCACATCTGCCATAAGATCCGTATCTTTTACAACTTGCTGACGTTGAAACTCAATTACTTCTTCCTTAGTTTTAGTAAGGGTTTCTTTAGGTGCTATGAGCGAAGCCTGTCCTCCCCCTCCCACTCTAGGATTAAATCTCCTGAACATATTAATAAGTGCAGCATCGTCCTTCTTATCCTTTGGGTTCGCAATTGTGGCATCCGGGGATTCATACTCTTCAGGATGTTCATCGTATGCGGTGTAGCCGATCTCTACTTCTCGGTCAGTCCCGTCGAATCCGTCCGTAGTATCACTTCCCTGAGTACCGTCAGGACTTACTTCAATGTAAGCCCTATTCTCAGCGTTCTCCATAGCTAACGCTACATCCCTACCCGGTGAATCTGAAAACGCACCCGGACTTTCTACAGTAACTTCGCCAGACTCTACTGCACCATTAGGAAGATTTCCAATTGGCACTATTAATACCGGAACTGGTACCGCCAACGAAAAACATTTGATTAGCTTACCCTTCTTCCCACGATTTTTACTGCCACCCCGTTTACTGTTTTGCTCAGTCTTGCCTTTTTTAATGCCACTTATCCAACAACCCCTAACATTTATAAATGAGGCTTGTTGAGTTAAAGGAACAGTTCGACTGGCACTTTTGATTGCCTCAGGAGGTAATTGTACGTCAATTGTCGAATTGTCCCGCCAACTCTCAGTAACTAGCATACCGTTACGATTTACAAACAATACTTGCTTCGCCGCTTGAGCTACCTTCTTAGCCTCATCGAGCATATTATCGCCCGAAATAGCTGTGCAAGTTGTGAAATTAGTCGCCTCAAAATTATATAAAGCTGTAGGTAATCCTCCAAAAGTGTTTACTATATCCCCCAATACTGAATCTATGGTAGTAGTACTATCGTAAACTTTCGTATTAATGGGCTTCTTGGCAAGTCGGGAGGCGAACGATACTACCTGCAAATTCATAGTGCTGACGCTTACACCTTCTTGTTGTTCAGCACTTTTAACTATACCGTAAATCCAACGTAAATTTCCTTGAAAACAACTACTGTCGATACCGGACGATGCCAACGAATCAGTATCTAGGTGGATCATAATAGGCTTACCTAAAAAGGTTGCCGTCGTAAAGGCTTGGTCCTTATTAGCTAATTGAATAGTAGCTGTGTAGGCCCCCCGCAAAGAAACGGTGACATTCCAACCAATAACTCGATCAATAAAGCCTGTGCCTGCTAGTGTCATTTCTTTCTAAACCCTTCTGGTATATAAGACGTATCATCGTCTATATGCCAAATTTGATGTTCAAAAAATCCTCCTACAAACTCCTTCGCTAACCCTTCTAAATCTGTACGTCTAGTGTGCGTCTTCGGTAACTCGTCTTTAATGTTAGACTTTTCACGAGAATTCCATTGAGCTACCTCATAAGGTCGGTAGAGTATCCACTCAAAATCTCCTGTAACAATACCGCCGTTATTTGTAGTAAGGACTAGTACATCTGTACTGAACAGATTACCTGTCCACCGACTCGCAATTGAAGGGTGCCATTTAGACCTTAGATTTTCGTCTGGCTCATACCCGTATATCTCGATCCCATATTCTAAGCAGGCTCTTACTGTTAGTCCATCAAATGCAAATGCCTCTATTACTGTAGGATTTACCTTCAATCGTCTGATAATATTGGGTAGGACTTCTCTACATTGAGATACTCTAAGTCCAGGTTTAAATCCCCAATGAGATTGATAGTAGCCCCTGAATTTATTTTGAGCCTTACTTGCAATTAAATCGTCCCAATCTGTGACTACCCGATCCTTACCAAACTTTTCGGGAAGGGTTTCGGCCAGTTTTCTACACTCCTCAAGAAATACTGGGTATTTCTTATACAACTTCAATGTCTGAGTTACCATTGCTTGAGTATCTGGAACTTTCCAAAGAGTGTCTAACCTCTCCTCTGTGCCAGCACTATCAATTAGACCGGAATAGTCGGACCCAACTATTTCCGGCATAGTCGTACTATTGTTTATTATTTGAGGGCATCCACAAGCAGCAGCCTCTAAAGTAGGAATTCCAAATCCCTCTCCTTGAGAAGTCGAAAGGCGGAAGTCGCATAGTTTATACAGTTCCGCCAATTCCTCTCTACTAAATCCGTTAAACCATCCGAAATCTGTGAAGCAGACTTGCTCCCAAACACCGTAGAGTTTAGCTAATTGCTCTAAGTCGTGAGTAATTCCCCCAACGGAGCCATCAGTAGTTTTTATAGTGTGTGCAATCAATTGCACGGATTTTGGGTGATGACGAGCCTTTAACTCCTTTAAATAACTGAATGTCATATCCCAACGCTTATGCCAAATATTCCTATCTAAGTTTAGGATCAGTAGTGAATCGTCAAACAAGGGAAATCTAAGACGTTCTGACCACTTACGCCGTAATTCCCGCTTCGTAGCACGCTCTATTTTCTTATCCCAAAAATCTACGTTAAATATGTCAGGGTCAAATGCGTGAGGAATTACGTTCTTAGAAGGAGCATGATCCTTCCACAAATCTTTAGCGTATTCAGATAGATGAACTACCGTATCGTTAGGAACATTAGTAAAGTACCCCTCGTACCCCTTCGGTAGAGCCGACCCCTCCCACGGCAACCAAATAAATATGGGACAGTTTGCAGGAGCGTGTAGTAATTCTCCCGCAGCCCTCCCCTGCTGAGTGTGGTAAAATACTATTACGGCATCCGGCCTTATCCTATTTAAATGGGTATCCATTACCGAAGGAACATTTAAATCTCTACAAAACAAAGCATGTACGTTACCGTCTATAATGTTAGGAGGATTGGTAGCTAAAATAGTTACTTCATGTTTTAACCCTAATCCTCTAGCTAACATTTCCATCTGCATCCCGAATCCAGACGGGACTTGAGGGTTTTCCCCAATCAATACAATTCTCATTTCAACTCCTAATACTTGTGTTAACGGTATTTTATATTTATCTACTCTAATCGTGCAAACGTTTGCATAGGGACGGATATTTCACAAGCCACTTAGTTATATATCTTGGAAACGAACTACCCACTTTAACAAATATCTTACGGAACTGTTCACCATCTCTCTGTAAATGGTCTAGTCCTTTGACGCAACATTCCTCTAACCAAGCAGTACCTAAGAATTTCTCGTTAGTAGTCTCAGAACTTGCACGCATCTTTTTTTGTATTCGTGCTACATCACCTAAATACGAAAAGTGCCATCCCCCATTCTCCAAGAAAGTCATAGGTGGCCTATTCCAACGAGCGTCCCGCAATTCCTGAAAACAGTGATCCTTTGGCTGAAACATAAGCGTGCCACACCATATCTGGTTCTGTCGTAGATTAACCCAATAGTAGTATAACTCCTGCCTAAAGACATAGATTGCGTCGGGATTGCCTCCCTTAATCACATTCTTAATTACACGCGGTCTAGGGATCTCATCGACATCGGATAATAGTACCCAATCACCCTCTTGCCAATCGAACTGTTGTCGTAGTGCCTTCCGCTGATTATGCTCCCTTACCCAAACATCAGCATCTAGCAACGGCAACTCGTACTCAGGTGGATTGTCTACGACCAAATGAGTTATCTTGTTTTCATACTTCTTAAAACGTCGTCTGTTTTTCGTGTACACCAACTCTTTCCGTTCACCTCGAAACGTGTGAGTGGCTTCTACTAAAACATGTTCGTCCACAACATCAGATAACTCATTCAACCGAAGCTCTAGTAACTCCAATTCATTAAAGAATAAAAAGCAGTCAACTATTCGCATTGGCCTAGACACCTGCCTTCTGCCACTTAGATCCATCGGGATGTTTACACCCATACGCCCCAGTTTCCTCGTACCGAGCTAAATTAATTAGAGCAGATTCTCCAACTTTACATCCACAAATACCGCATCGGAGAAGGCCGTTCTCGTCATCACCCTGTACACGTACTAAGTCGCACGTTGAGCAAATTTCTACTCTAGCAGATATTCTCTCTTTACTTACCGACTTACCGTTAAATAAGGCATAGGCAAGAGTGAGGGTTTTCTTCATTAAGTTAGGTATATTCATGCTGGGATAAACTCCTTTATAGACTCGTCGCCTTCTAAAACATCTAACGTTAAATCTTCAAATTTCATTCTATCCCAAAAACTGCTATTCATGTGAATCCCGTGCTTACCTATATATTGGGCTCTGCCCACTGTAGGAGCTAGTCGAACCCATCCTTGCTGGTAAAACGAGATCCAAGTTGCTCCGTCTTGACCACTAGGAGGTGCATTAAACCTATCCCTACGATCTATAGTCTGAACAGCGTTTTCAGGATACATTGGGAGACGCTCTACAGGTGTATCCTTCATATAAGTGTGGAACCATTTAACGACTGATCGGTGAGGCCGTTGCATATAAGCCCCGCCCAAAAATAGGTTCTGATAAGAGTATAGGAAATCCTTGATAGAATCCCAAGCCTCCTTCTTCATCAAATATCCCCACCAACTTTGATATGTTGAGAATACTTGGTGCTGTTGAGCCATCTTCTCCGAAAGATCCATAAACGAGTGGGTCCATCCTTGAACTGCCCCGATGTTTCCATATTGATTACTGCCCCACTCCATTAGATTATTACAATAAGCCATGTAGTTAGGGGGTATTACTAGATCATCTTCAAATACCCAAGCTCGTTCATATCCGAGATGGTCGAAGATTTGCTTTCTAGCGTCAATAATATTCCGACCACAGCCTAAATTGATGTTTCGCCTAATGATTGCACAATGGGGCAAATTATCCTTAGCTACCTTAATTTGACGATTAGTAACTAAGTCATCCCGCCATTTATCCATAAACACAAAGAATGGTGTGGTTTGAGCCTCTGGATTTTGTGCAATCGATTGCACTACCTTCTCGAAATAATCAGGTCGATTAAATCCTATAAGAATAGCTGCCGTATTGGATTCGGGTAATTTAGTTTTTTCTGTTTCTAAATGATCCCGAATGTCCCAACTATCCACAACCGTCCAATCCAATTGTCTAGGAAGAGGTTCCAACATGTGAAACTCTTCCTTATTGGGATCAGGGTGTATTGTTTGGGACCACTTAGTTGGGTCAACGAATGCTTCCCAAGTGCGGTCCCCTAACGGTAGTGGTATCAGACACACCGTTCCTTTTGTACGACGATCCCGCCCTTTCCAATGCCCGTCTTTATCACTAGATAAGAAAGTGACGATAGTACTATCTTCAGCAAATAGTTTAATACAGTGGATTGTTCGGGCTTCGTCCCAAGATAGTTCCCAAGCAGCTAGAGTATTGTGCCCCCCGGCGTCATCTATAAACCCGTCCTCTAGTAACGATACTTGGCGAGGTTGGCCCCTCCCAGGTATAAATTGAAATTCTCTAGTCTTAATAATCTTACTTCTTAAATCTTTCATATAATCTTCGTTCATTCTGGTATTCCTTCTATTATCAAATTATCTACAGTCAAATCGTTAGCACCGACTCCCGTACCTACAAAGGTGTGACCTAGTATACCACAATTCCGTTCAGTAGCATTAAGAGTAGTTGAGTACGTAGCAACAAAACCATTCATATCACAGACTATTTGAGTAGCCTCGTTTCTTACGAATACTGAGTGACTTGCAGTACTCTCCGCAATAGTAAATGCTGAAGATGCTCTTAATGTAAACCCTCCACCAACTCGCTCATAAATTCTCGCACCTGAAGTACTCCCATCATTATATATTCCCCCAACAAAATAGTTATTTTCGTCGAGATACCGAACGATCAATCCTACAAAAACTCCAGTGGTTGTATGAGTACCTATAGTCAAGTCAGCCGTAATTTTATTAGGGGCACTAACTGATGACGGTACAACTGCTTGATAGGAATCGTTATCCGGATCTGCGACAGAATTTGCTATAGTATTACTGTTAATTTCCCAATCTGATGCAGCAGCCGCCCCGGCCTCCCAATGACCCCCTATATCTGGAATATGATCTGCTAAATCCACATCGTCGTCATCGTAAAAAGTATCGCTGAATCCCGGCCCAGGAGCTACGTAAATATCGTGTGTACAAGCATAGCAGAAATCCGAAGCTATGAGATACCCGAAGTTAGTAACTGTTCGTATTACTGAAGGATTGTGCAGCATACCAGAATTGTTTTCCCATATCTGCATTTGCTCGCCGGTAATACTCCACTTAGCTAATCCCGTATTCCTATCCATTTCTATACTAAACGAATTAGGGTCAGTAGACCATACCGTAACCGCAGTAATCTCGTCCTTATCTGGATTAATTCTGGCTTCTAAAGCAACTTTTTTCTCGCTAGTATTAACTTCCCCTACTTTTTCCCCTAACGTGGTTCCTAGTGAAGCTGAATTATTGCACTCAGGCGTATGCCCATTCTGTGAAACGTCGGTAGTTGTAGACTCTACTATAAATACTGGTCCCGTTAAAGCCTCAGACGTAACTGTAACACTATCCGACCCTAATCTATTTCCTGTGTCATCCCATGCATCAGCTAGAGATTCTGTATAAGTATAAGGTATATTTAAAGTAGTCATACCCAAATCATCCTTGGAGTCAGTAGAACAGTCTACCACAACCTCCTTAGATTTACAACATATAAATGTAGCTCCAGTATGAGCGTGGGTAAATGTTAGGCATACCTTAACATCAAAAATAACATCGTCAATACAATTACTTTTTACACCTACAGTTCTTCCGTTAACCGCTCCAGGGATAGTAACATTTCCAACTTCGGCTTGTGGTACAACGAGAGACCATGCGATATTGGTAAGGGATACAATTTGATTGCCGTCCTCGTCCTTACAATCGTATGAGAAATGGACAACGAATAATTTCGTTTCACAACATCTCATAATGTCAACGCCCTTAATCTCTATGCCGACATTAAATTCGTCACAAAGATCAGAGTTATCAGAATTTCCAGATCCCCCCTTCTTGCCGGATTGAGGTTTAGGACATTGATACTTAAACGACCGAGGTTCTGACTTTGAAGATAGGCCCCCAAAGTTGTTGTACGCCATAACTCTCCAGTGAATTTCGTCACCATGACGAATATCATCAGACAGTTTTAGCTCATAACTAGTGGTAGTAACATCTACTGCACGTAAAGTAGGCCCTCTAAAAGAGCCGTTCTTGCACCATTGAACAATGTAATTTGAAGCATTTGGAACGGACTCCCACTCTAAGAAAATATCCGAACCTAGTCCGGAATCCCAAGGAGCGTTAGAAACACAAATCTCAGATCCGGGCATAGGTGCATACAAGAGAGGTTGGTATAACGGATAATCGTTAAACCAGTCTACCTGGGGAAATTCCGCCCTAGTATACAAATGTTGGTAGAGATAATCGCAACTCATTATATTCTAACACTCGGCATTTTGTTCGGTAGTTACGCACATTACTTGTAATGAGCCTGATACATCGAATATTCGTCCCCGCACCGTAGGTTGATCTAGGCTAGAGAAATAAACGTCAAAGTTCTCTCCCCAGTATCCCGTAAATACGTACAAATCTAGACTAGTAGTGTGGTACAAATCGTAGAACGTTTGGAACTCCGTAGGATAGCACCCTGGACATGTAAACGGAATAGTACCGTCCCCATGTATTATCTGAGGTTGTGCCGCCTGTACAACAACAGCGTTAGCCGTCCGAGTTATCGTATTACGCTTAGGTGCTACGTATGGTCGGTAACTAAACTGTGTTGGAAGACTTGTACCGTCTAATGTCGCTATTGTAATTGTCATACTGTACCTGTTGCACTAAAGGCTTCTCCCATCGCATTCCCGACATGACGTTCTACTTCGGCTAAGTCCATATTATTATTTACGTTCATTTCCATACTTCGATTGTCGTTAAGAGTCCCTGTCGCCGCGTTAGGTCCGAAAGCTCCGGCCCCACCGGCTTGAACTTTATTCTGTATAGACGCACCAAGATTTAATTTGGGCTTCCCGTTCTGACCTAGACCGTCTAACTTAGCACTTATCTGTGCGATTAGGTTATCCATAGCTATCATTACGCTAGGGATACCGTCTCTAATAGCTTGAGCAAGAGCGTCCATCATAGACGTGCCTTTTTCTTCCCCCATAGTGGGTAAATTTGCGAGGGCTCCTATTCCGGGCAAAGGTGAGTCAGTATCATCAGGAGCGTCTCCGGGTAGAGGCATATCTATTGTCGCAAACCCAGCATCATTGACGAAGTTAGGATCTAGTATTGCCTTAGCCCTATCTACACAATGCTGAACGTGTTTGAGTAGTTCCGGACACTTTTGTATAATGCCTGAAATTGCTGCGTCGATCCAACTAATCGCAGCAACTTTCCACGGTTCCGTTAAACCTTCAAGAGCGACTTTTACCTTATCTCTAGCAGCAGCTATAGCTCCTTCTAGATCGTTTAACGTATCAACTATTTCTTGCTTGGCGGCTGCTAATTCCTCAGATGCTAGTCCGTCAAGGCCCGCTTCCCCGGCCCGCTTACCGGCAAGAGCCGAAGCTAGTTTTGCGTCTAACTGAGCCTCCTGAGCTTTACGTTTCATAGCCGGGGTGGCTCCCGGTTGACCGGCCTTATGCGAAAGCATTATAGCCCGTTGCTGATATGCTAGGGATTGCCTAGCTGCCATAACGGCTCTACGCTCTTTCATTTCCCGAACGTATGCAATCGCTTGCACTAAAGCAAAATATCCTTGGAGGGTAGTTACCTGCTTAATAAGTTGCTTTGTGATATCTTCTTCGACGGCACGTTCCCGTTCGGCTCCCTCTACTGCCTTTTCTCGTGCCCCGAATACGTCCTGTTGAGCCTCCCGTTGACCCTTCTCAGCCTTGCGTCGAGCGAAGTCAATCGTGTCCTGAGCTTGTCGCTCAAAGTCTCTGGCCGCAGCCTCGTTACCTGCCGCACGAGCCGCTTTTGCATCGTCAAGTAATGCCTTAGCTCTCTTTTGAGCAGCTAATGCTATTGCCTGAGCTTCAAAACGGGCCTTCTCTATCACGTCACCCCGAATATCAGCATCGGCTGCTTGAGCAGCTAGATGCTCCTCCTTACGAGCTTGTACTAAGTCGTCGATAGCTTTCTTAGTATCCTCAATCTGCTGACGATTAATTTCTCGGAGAGCGTTTTGGGCTTCCAGTTGATCGTTAAGGGCGTCATTAGCGTCGTTTTCTGCGTTAACAGACTGCTCCATATTCGACCGTAATGACTTCTCAATTGTTTCTAACGCTGCCTTCGCTGCCCTTAATTTTTTAGTTCGATCTATACTAACTTCAGTAGCTTCGATTGTCTTAATTAATGCTTCGGCTTCAGCCTTTTTAAATTGTATTTCAGCCTTCGTCTCAGCGAGCTTTATCTTCCGTAACTGAATCTCAGCCTTAATGCTATCTATTAAATCGAGCCTGGCATCTATTAATTCTCGCTGCTCCTTACGGAATTCTTTTATCTGACGAAGTTCTCCCGCTAATCCGTCAACTTCCTTCTCCCGTAACTTGTCTTGCAGTTTACGGAATTCTTTTTCCTGGTCGGCCAATTCTGCCGTAGCTTCCCGCCCCGCGTCGAGAATAGCTTGCCTACGCTCCAATTCTTTCGCGTTAGCTCGCATAGCTGCCGTGGATCTGCCTACTTCATTACCATGTTCGGCAACTGTCTCTGTAAATGCTTTTTCCATAGCGACGGAATCTTTAATCGATTGTTGAGTAATGCCCAACTCCTGATTAAATACCGTTAATTTACCAGTTAATTCTGCAATCTTTTTATCTACAGCTACGGTAGATTGTCCTTTAGCTGCTAACTCTTCCCTCTCCCGCTTATGAGCCTGGAGTATAGCCTTAGTAGATTCTATTACTAGTAGTTGCTCCTGTTCATACTCCTTTAGGATAACTCGGTGACGTTCGTATCCCTTGCCCGCCTCGTGAAGATTACCCCCGAGTTCTTCAAGGAGATCCGCCATTTCTTTCATAGTCTTAGGTGTCTTAGGCCCAGACATGAGATCGTTTAGCCTACCGAGTTGGGAGAAGTTCTTGGTTGCAGCATCATTAGCACGTAAATATTTGTCTGCTAATTCATCTAAACTCGCACCCAAACCTGCTAACGCTGCTCTAGCCGCTGCTGCGTTATCAGTCACTACCGCCAAACCATTTGCGTGTCCGGCTAAATTATTAAGCGTTCCTACGAGGGAGGCTAGAATCCATGTAGGAATTGATGCAATAGCGGCTATTAGTCCCCCTATAACAACTACTACTCCCGATATAACTCCAGCTACTTGTCCAAGTGCGTACGATACATCAGTAATAATTGGCTCAAGTCGTATTAACTCCTCCATAAGCCATATTATTCCCTCGACTAGTACGCCAGCTAAGTCAGTAGCCAACTCCATAAAGTTGCCAAACGTATTCCCAAAGCCTCCTACAAACGATTTAAGTGCTCGGCCTACTACAGCAAATAATTCCCCCGATAATCTTGCAAGTTCGTCCCAACGTTTTCGGACAGCGTTGACTACTGGTAACAGTACTGCGAGTACTACTGCTGCAATGGCCGCTCCTTCAGCCGAAATAACTCCAGCAATAGCCTGGATAGATGTTACTAAGAATTCGATACCTTTAACTACGAAGGACAGAGCTTGTCCCGCCAATCCGATACCTGCAATAGCTCCCCCGAAAATTGCTGAAAACGCTGCTACTTTAGCAATTATAGTTGCGAAGTTATTAACGAGGTCTCTATTATTAGTTACGAATTCCTTAGTCTGTTGAATTAATTCAATGAGGCGTACAGAATATTCCTTAAAAGATCGTGCAAGCGTTTGCACGGCGTCACCTTGGTCGTCGATGGATTCGGTTCCGCCGACGATCTCGATAAACAAGTCTTTAACGTTAGAAACTAGAATTCGGATAACATCCAACAAGTTGCGTTGCATGATATCCGAAATTCGTAATACTGCCCCTCCCGCATCATTAGTCTTATTAATTAGTTCATTAAAGGTATCCCGCTGATTTAACAGGCCCAAAACTAATCGGCCACCACGAAGATCAAACACCTTCATAATGTCCGAAACTGATACTTGAGCGTCCCCTAACCTATTAATGATATCCGTTAGGTTATTAGTGGTCGGGTCCAAGTCTTCTATTTGAAGCCCGTAAGAGGCAAATATTTCCTTAGCCTTATCAGTCTGCTTGGCTAACTTGGTCATAACTCGGGCTAGGCCGGTACCCGCAGTACTACCCTTAATGCCTTGATTCGCCAACGCACCTAAAGCCGCAGATGTCTCTTCAATAGAGATAGAGAGGGCTGCTGCCGCAGGTGAGGCAAACGAGAGAGCGAATCCCAACTGATTAATAGTCGTATTCGCATTAGTAGCTACGACAGCTAAAGTATCAGTTACTCTAGCGGCATTTGACGCATCAATGCCAAATGCGTTCATAGCGTCAGCCGCAATTTCAGCGGCTCTGGCAAGTTCTAGATTACCTGCCGCAGCTAACCGCACAACCCGGTTAACCGCATTAGCATTTTCTTCAGCATTTAATCCAGCTAGACCTAAAGAAAATGCGGCCTTAGCGGCCTCTTCAGAAGTGAACCTAGTGGTTACAGCAACTCGTCGTATCTCAGCTTCTAGATTTTTATACGAACCAGTTAATTTACCGGCATTGTCCACTGCCCCCTCAGTAACAGCCGCTACCCCCGCCATAGCCTTATCGAACTTGGCTGCTTCGATAACTGCGGGAGCAAAAGCAGCCGATAAAGATGCACCAAAGGCGACCGCTGCCCTACCAGCAGTGACCATGCGAGTACTGGCGTCACGTAAGTTGGTGGAAAGAGTTCGCACCCGCTTACCGGCTTTATCTACGCCCGTTATGAAGCCGCCTAGTTTAGTTACAAAGTCTAAGCTGATAGGGCCAATGCTAATAGCCATTTAAGATTCCTTAGTATAACTGATTCCAGGCACAGCCGGATCTCCATCCTTGGATACCGGAGCTTTAAGTATCGATTGCTCTAGGCCATTGATAAATCGGTTATACGTCTCTTTATCACCATTATTGGCGATTCGGTAGAGATCGGCCTGCATTTTCAGTTCGTCACAACGACGATGAGCAGCGGCGTTGCTGAGTTGTTTAAGTTGATAATAGGTGTGTGCAATCGTTTGCACTACCGTCCACTTATACTCAGCAGCAAACTCTTCTAAGAGTTTGGTTACTGCCCCGGAGTCGGTTCTGAACTCGGATTTTCTGTCTCGCTTACTCTCCACATCCCTTCGGGGAGTAGGCTCGTAAAAAGCTCTTGGAGTTCATCCCAGTTAGTTACGTCTTTAAATGCAGTCGCCCATTTAAGCCAGTCAGTGATTCCCAAACCTTCAAAATCGCCTGCCTTCTTACTTGTAGATTGTGCGGCAATTCTTTTCAAAGTCTGCAATGACTTCGGGTTTTGTATTGCCGAAACAATCCACTTCATACCTGACTTACCCTTGGGGTCACTTTTATCAGGAGATTCAATTTCTTGAAGTACTCCCATTAAATCTCCACCTAGATCGATGATACTCTCTAAGGTTAACTCTCTGACTCGAACGGTCCCGAGGGCCTTCAAATCAATTTCCACTCCCATATTCGTCATACGCTTGGCTTCATCTACGCTCATTATACTTTCTCCTTGTCCTTGTCGTGTCCCATGCTTCCTAAACTAAGGTGTAACATGTCACGTAATTGATTTTGTCTTTTACAAAACGCTGTAGGTTCGATTTTGGTGTCCCCGTTAGCGTAGTCTATCTGAAGTTGCTGAAGTTGCTCCTCCGTCAAGGCTAATTCAAAGACAAAAAATACAGTGTTTCCCCGACCTTTTTGACCGTCAGTTCGTACCAATTTGGTATTTTCCTGACACCAAATAAACGAGGCCATGTTTAAATCTTTAGTTCGGAAACTGGTCTGAGCATCAGTCATATCTTACTCCGTGATGTTATGGCCTTTATGCCACGTCAGCAAACGGCGAAGTAGCAGTAAGTGTACCACTTGTCGAAATGCTTGTAAGGGCCGTTAGACCTACCTCGGCATACTTACTGCCGTAATTAAAATCGAACTGGGAAAATCCGTCACCGATACCTCCTGAAGAACTGTCGGAATATTCATCCGAGCCCTTCACGTCAGTATCAGCATTGGTATCCAAGTCCGCACGTTCCAATACGATCCATTGATCGATTGCGTCTCCAAGGACGCTACGAATCATCTTCGTAGTCGTCAATTGGTTTGCCGTGTCCGTAATTGTAAAACGGACTGTATTACCCGAAGGGTTAGACTTCGTTACGGTAAAACTGGTAATGTGCAAGGTATTACCCATGCTATCCTCCGTAGTTTTGTGCAAATATTTGCACGGTTACAGTTGACCTTCCCTGAGTAATCTCAGAGCATCGTGACGTACTCGCTTTCTCGAAACCCATTGCTGCCCTCGGGCAACTTGAATCGCGTCGATAGCAGTACGCATATCCCCACCAGTCGGAGAAAGTGTATTACTTCTCCTCTCGCCGGGGATTCGGAAGTTATGCACTTCCAAACTTGTGTTAATACTCAACGCTGTTAGTTCAGTATCAACATACGTGCCTAGCTCGCTAGACGCCATAACTCTACCTCCATATTAACTATCAACGATAGTTCCGAATTCGCCGTTCGCATCTTTGAGAACTTCAAATTCCACTTCAAACGCCGTAGCCTCATCCCGCTGCATGTTGTACTCACGAGTACCCATCGCAACGCATTTACTAAATGTAAATGTTCTTGTGCCACAACCTGGAGACGATCCTGTTAGCACGATAGCTAGCTCATCAACCCAACAGGCATTATTATACCCTAAAGTCAACGTGCTACCGCTAAGATTTACTGCGGGTTGCATGAATGCCTGACGAATTCGCTCAAGTGTTACCTCAAGTAATGTCGTCGTAACGAACGATCTTTCCAATGTGCGGGCCTTTCGGACCACACCCACCGATTGATCTGCGATAATTTCAAGGAATTCAGGTTCATACCGAAAGGTTGCCCCTCCTGTAGTAAACCCGATATCCACTCCATTAATCGTAATATCGGCAGCACCAACTATAATATTGTCGGCAGTTCCCATATTCACATACCTCTTGGAGTCAGATTTTAATTAGGGGCAGGGCAGATTCAGCCAGATTATCTCCAGTCGAATTAGCACTGACCACGCCTCAGTATCTTCGTCCTTTTCGGCACCGCGTCTACTCACAAATTCGGTTCTTTTTGTTCTAATGTTTGCATCCGAAAAATCCCAGTAATCCCTATTATCGGTAGGGTGGGTTAATGTCTCTATTCTATCAGCTATCTCGATAGCTGTCAACTCGGTTTTAGCGATGCACCATAAATCTAAGGTGCTACGTTGCCATTGAGTTACTCCGTCCTCAATCAAAGGTACTGACATGGGAACATGTGCCCCAAGAAATTTAGCCTTACCTTTAATGGGAGGGTTGGATCGAGATATACTCATGTTAGAAGTAGTATATCCCGTTAGTGCTACTAGGCTCCCTACACCTGTATCGGCTCGGAGTCCTGTGACTATCGCGTTGTAAAGCTCTTTTTTACCTGCCACGTAAGTTCTTTAACCTCCTCGCCATTCGTCGAGCAATGGCTTTCTCCATAGTCTTCTTAGTTGCTTGCACAGCAGGTTCCATAAATGGGTGTGGTGTCGAACCTGTCGTGACTAGAGTATCCCGAATAGCTTCTGCGATAGCTGTAGTTTTTCTACTAAATGCGGGTATGTTAAACTTTGCTCTCACGAACTGTCGGATCAGCCGCATATTAGGTTCGTGGGGAGGAGCCCCTTTTTCAACGTTTCCAGCGTATCTAGACCTAGTAAATACTCTAACTACCGCAGTAGTCTTTGTAACCCTAACTGTTCTGATTTTAAAACTTTTTCCCAAGTTTCCAGTAAAGACAGAGTTATTCCGAGTCAACTGGTTTTTAATCTCAGGTATTAAATACTGGTTGATAACCCTACTAGCTTCCTCGGCACCGATTCGCCCGACCTGATCCCGCATTTGCTTTAGTTGGCGAACCGCCTTCTTATCACCCTTAACTTTTAGTGTAAATGCTGACATAGTGCAAACGTTTGCAGAGATGCTTTACGCATCCTCCAACTCCATTACAATTGAAGTGTGATGAAATCGACCCTTATCGTCGATCTGACTCTTAACGTACAAAATCCGGTATAAAGTAGTAGTGGGAATCGGGGCTGCCCTACTACTGCTATTCAACCGAATAAAGTCTGATCTTGCGACATTAGGTGAGTAGATCATAACTACCCTCCATCGTTCGCCAGAAGCATTTCCAAAAAGTTTTTGCTCATCTTCGTCCGTCATCGAAGCTACCCGAGCCCTACGCTTTATGTAGATATCGGTTTCCTCAGACGAGTCAGGTATTACCCCTCCCGCCCCGTCATCTACATCAGCACGACGAACTACGTCCAGTCGGTGAGGTAATCCAAATAGTGGTATTCTGCTTCTAGCCACGAGAAGTCGCCCTATCGTAATTGTGCTTATACGCCCCTGGTACTGCAAACATACCAGCGTAATTAATGTGATTCGCTAAGAGTCGGTCTACTTCTGGATAGCCTGTAGCCATCCCGATTTCGTCAGCCTTTCCTTTTAACGTAACAGTAAAATCGGGCCATACTGCCTGTCGAACATCGCTATCCGTGACGTTCATGGAACCTGATTCTAACGCCTCCCCTACTAGCATTCTAACAGCTTTTCTGATATCGTAAGGAGTTCGGAAATGCGTGTAAGCCGTAGCTACGTCCAGAGTCCCGCTAAAGTTAGTGGAGATCGTAGCTAGTATATCGCTAGTAATGGTAGCAATCGTGTACCAACTACTATCTATTTTAATTAGGTTGCCAACACGGAAATCCCGTAGGAATCTAGTGCTCGTGCCGTCAAGAGTGGTTAAGGCCCCTGTACTAACAGTTATAGTACCTTCGCCGTCTACCGCAGCTTCGTGAGCCCATATCCCATTAATTTCTATGTTCTTCTGTCCAGTAGGCCATACTCCCCCCGAAGTTACAATACGTCTGGGAGAATCGTCCTCTAACGCTAAAGCGACTTCTACAAAATGATCGTATCTAACGAAGTCAGTACCTTCAGTATAGGTTTCCAGTACCGTCGTACCGTCGATATCTACATCTTTAAGAGTAGTTACTTCAGCGAGCATGTGTGTAACACTAGGTAAAAAGAACTGTCGGGTAAGCCCCGCTCCGTCAAAATACCGAGTTTTTTGCTCACCAGTAAAAATATTGCCGGTAATTCGCTCAACAATACTCTCCCCGGTAAGGATCTCTTCCTCAACCTGGTCATCAGAATACGCGGTTAAATCGATTAATGATCCATCGATTAGTACCAGTTTCATTTCTGCAACGGAGACGTATTTAGGCATTGCTTACCTCTCGAATAGCTCGTCGTATAAGTTCAGGGGAATGGCCTTCTACAAGTACTGTCCGATCTCCGATTTGAAAGTAACATTCGGCATCTGTTAAGGTAACTACAGCAACGTAAGAAACGCCGTTCTTAGGATATGATGCGAACATTTCCACATCAAACCATTCCCGAAGTCCTAACGCTACAGCGGTTCCTTTAACTCCTTGGGCTACTGCTGCTATCTTAGGTTTAGATGCGTCCCAAATCTTTAATTGTTCTTCGCCCTTTTCCGGTTGAACGTAATCCGTAACTTTTGTGCAAACGTGTGCATCGTAAGGTTTTCCGTGAAGAAGGCTAGACCACGGAATTAGTTCAAGTACCTTCTCTGCCGTAAGTAGTTCAATAGCCTTTTTACCGTGAGGACAGTCCCCCCGAAGTTCACGACTAGGAATCAAGTCCCCACCGTACACCTCAGCGGGTTGTAACGTCGGGTAGTGGTGGAGTACGTGCTCAGGAACAGTTGTAAAAAATAGTACCGTCCCCGGTATACCTAACATTCCCGCCATGTGGGCGAATCCTGAATCGTTTCCTATAAAATAGTGGCAGGTCGATAGTAGCTTAAGTTGCTCATCCAAAGCATCCGAAATCATACTAGCGTTCTTAACACACGCCCCCTCCATAGCAAATTCATCGAACGTTCCTAAGAATAATACGTCGCACCCGTGATCGACTAGGTACTCGGTTACTTCTCTCCATCGGGATTCCGGCCATCTACGATTAGGGTTACTAGACCCTGGATGAATTGCTACTACAGGTCTACCGTTAATCTTAGTCGGACACCGTTCGACGTTAAACTGAGGAACTCGGACATCTATTCCGAGCTTCTCACTTACTAGACTATAATACTCTTGATTCTTAATTTGACGCTTATTGGCAAAGCATCCTCCGAATTCAATGAGAACATCATACTTAGATCGCACCTTAGGATTATTTAAACTTTGAGCAGTAATTATGTCGTCAATAGCCGGAATGTGTTGAAGTAAGTCAATCTGGTGTTCCATACAGGCGACGGTAATATTTACGTCCCACCACTTAAGTTTTAACGCCTCAGCCGATCCGGCTAGAGCCATTAATACGTCGCCTACGCCGCCCGTTAACCGCAACACTATGGATTTCCCACTACAATCTTCGGGCAAGGACATTTCAGGTTCTTTTATCTTACTATTCACAAAAGATACTCCTTCAAATAACCCCATTACGTACCTCCAATTATTTATTTACTCAAGTCTAATCCGTGCAAACGTTTGCATTAACGAGGTTCCGTTACCCCATTTGTAAATTACAGACTCTAAAAGCACTTTCTTTTGCTGCTTGACCAGTTCCAGTACTACTCCAATAAATATACCAGCGACCAACTTCATTAGCATTAATATTAATATAGTAGACTCCGGTTGAAGATTTTACAACTTCTACATCAGTTACGTAAACCTTTGTTGTAACAGTTCCAGTAGGACTTTCATATTGAACCGTTACAGTTGTTGGGTCTAAGACATTCCCATCTCCGTCAGTAAAAGTTGCCTGAGATTTGACTAACTGCCCTTTGGTATATGCATTTCCTGATTGTATATTCATCTCAGCAACCTAAAAATGAGATCGTGATTGTATTCGCTTCTGAGTCCGCTAGTACAATAGTACTTGCTTCATCATCTACTATTGAAACAGTGTTAGCAACAACATCAACCAAAGTTATAGTATTTGCTTCGTCATCTAAGATAGCCAGTGCATTTGCTTCTGAATCTACGACTGACACACAACCATGTGTTGCCGTTACAACAGCACCACCAAAACCACGAATAGCGAAATTGCTTGCGGTAAAAGTACCGTTGCCAAATCCTCTTGTTACGACGTGTCTTATCGCCATTAAGCTCGTCGATCCTCTGTTGGGTTAGAGGCATCATCAAGTGTGCCTGTAAACGCTACGGTTGTGTTATCGAGTTTGTAGACATTACTTGCTGTTCCATCATACTCGCCTTGCATCAATTTCTGGTGGATAGCCATGATGCCTTGAGCAAGTGTTGGTGCTACACCATTCGCTGCGTAGTCTTCCGTCATTTGGGTTGTAAGAATATCAGCAACCGATGCATCATCAAGAGCATCAACAGCAGTTTGAACCGCATCAATCAGTGTTTTCAACGCACCAAGACCGTCAGTACCATTGTCTAGATCGGTTTGAATACCATCCACCACCGTATCCACCGTGTCAATCTTTCCTTCCACAGTCGAGAGCGTGGCAGGAATAGTCGTACCTGTGTCCACGAGGATTGAGTCCACTATACCGTCCACTGTGTCAACTTTGCCTTCAATGGTGCTCAGTGTGGCAGGTAACGTGGTCCCTGTATCAACCAGGATCGAATCCACGTTTGTATCTACAGTGGCAATGGACGCTGGCAGGGTCGTGCCTGTGTCTACCAGAATCGCATCAACAACGCCGTCAACAATAGCAACTTGTACCCCAAGATTAGTTACGTTTGTATGAACTGTAAAGAGGAGAGTGCTGGTATTATCAACAACCGTGTCGATTGTATCAATCTTGCCTTCGATTGTTGCGAGGGTCGCAGGTAACGTGGTGCCTGTGTCCACGAGAATTGCGTCCACGTTTGAATCCACCGTAGCTATCGAAGCAGGCAGAGTAGTGCCCGTATCGACAAGTATCGAATCTATGTTTGTGTCAACAGTGTCGATTTTTCCTTCTATCGTGGAAAGGGTAGATGGTAGTGTTGTCCCAGTGTCCACCAAAATCGAGTCAACGTTTGTATCGATTGTTG